>Ga0209639_1000438_pt1 | contig 59346 bp, 47 predicted proteins | sample EPASupsiteHSE605_FD_187268 | JGI IMG/M metagenome (GOLD analysis project Ga0209639, IMG submission 187268) | Bioremediated contaminated groundwater from EPA Superfund site, New Mexico - Sample HSE6-05 (SPAdes) (version 2) | ecosystem: Environmental > Aquatic > Deep subsurface > Groundwater >... | reverse complement strand
GAATTTAACGAGGCTACGTACAGGTTCACTTGCGTTACGGCCTGCTGCTTTGCCAATTGGGAACTCACGACCCTCTGTTACCAGAACGCCGCTCCCTTGAGCTACCGGGGTGAACGGACAACTCCCCGGACGGGACTTAAACCCGCATGATATTAGGTTGTTACTGCGTACGGACACTATACCTAATTCCGACCAAGCAAGCAGCCGAGCCTCCTGAACCGTTTCTTTGGGGCTGTCATTTTGACCAGAGGAAAAAATCTCAAAAATGTTGATCACTCCCGGTCGAAATGACGATGCGGAGACCCCTGACGGATGCCGGACCACAGGGCAGTACAGGGGCGCATTTCACAGATTGGCCAAATAATCACAGCTGCGCTGCTCAGCAAAACCAAGATGATTGAGCATCGCTTGGCGTGCGGCGTCGGCGTCTCTGTCGCAGATTGCAACCACAATGGCCACGTGGTGCTTGTATAGCAATCGATAGTCTTTTTTTGTGCGATACACCACTCGCCACACCCCTCCCTGAAACTCCTTCATCGCTTCAAAAAGGCTTTGTATCATGTGCAGCCAAATGACGTTGTGACTGGCTCGGGCAATGCAGACATGCAGACGCGCGTCTAAGTCTTCCGAGGATTGCATGTCGATCAAATTGTCTTTCATCAGTGAGAGCACCTCTTCCATCTTGCGCAAATCCTCCGGAAGAGCTCGCTGGGCAGCGTAAAATGCAGCCCATGATTCGAGGCATTTACGCACTTCAATAACCTCAATGGCCCGATCAAGCGTTGTGCGGATCAGATCTCTGAGGGCTTTGCCCTGCTGTGAATCGATCAGTGACCGGACAACAGTGCCGCCCCCCTGATGCGACGCAACCAACCCCATTGCAGCCAACAGATTGAGCGCGTCGCGGATGGAAGGCCGCGAGACGCCGAACGCTCTGATTAATTCTCGCTCGGGAGGCAATTTTTCCCCTGGCGCAAATTCTCCAGCAAGAATGGACTCCCGTATCTGGTCGGCAGTTTGATTTGAAATTTTTTTAGGCGTTACCGGTTTAAAAGGCATAAGAAAACCAGGACAGATCACATTTAACTTATTGGAATAAAATTAAAATATCCACGGTATCGAATTTGCAAACATGTGCATGTTGACAACATGTAATACCAATCTGACGATTGCTTAGGGCTTTCTGCGGCAGTAAGGTCATTTACAGCACTTAAACGAGATGTGCAGCTTGATGGATGTTTGTATCATTTTCTAACCATTGAGGCAAGAAATTGTATTAACAAAAACAGACAAATAAAATGAAACATCAACAATGAGTCTATCTTATGAAAAAGAATCCGATGATCATGATTTTTGTTATTGTACTTTTTTCATTTTTTACCCTTGGATGCTTAAACGTATCATCACACAACAATCAAAATTTTGAAAACAATGCAACTATCCAGTCGTTGATAGCCGAGCAAACAGGAATGATTGTTACTTTTCAATAAATCAGCATGATCTTTTAAACGGGTTCGGGGGTCCCTGCTTGTTATTTTTCCATTGACTCCCTGAGTCGAGCTGATACAGTCCCCCCATGTCACGTTGAGCCAAATTTGCGGTTGCCGGATTGCGACAGCACGTCATTGCTCGCGGCGGTGCGGATTTTTTTTATTGACGATGTCGACCTGCGCAATCTTGCGGATCGCATGGTCGCCCCACCTGCTGCCAACCCGACGAACTTTGCTCTGCCCGATCAATTTTACCCAATATTTCTCACCTGTTGTTAACGAATACCGCCTTACCGTCGTCCTCCACCACGCGCCGGTTGCCAACCGGATACGCTATGTCGTTCAATCGCTGGCACAACCGCTCTTTTGTCCCCTACCAACACATGCTATGCCAAACGAAAAGGAAAATCTGGAGGGGCTGAAGGCTCAGACCCGATTTCTTGGGGCCACGGATGCGGTGATTATTCCGGCCAACAGCCTGAGAGTCGAGGACCGTTTTGCCGAGATGTGCGCCGCGCCCACCCGATGCGCCAGCTACGGACTGGCCCCCGGCTGTCCGCCGCACGCAATCAAGCCCTCAATTTTCCGCGAGCAGCTGGCAGGCTATCGCTACATTTTAGTTTTCAAAATCGACGCGCCCATTGCTGAGCTTATGGACGAGCGGCGCTTGACCATTGCCCGCGAAATCCATCGCCTTGCCGCCACGCTGGAACGGGCGGCCGCAAGCCGAGGCTGGGCGAAAGCGCGCGGATTGGCCGCCGGGTCGTGCAAGGAATTGTTTTGCGCAGCGGAAGCAAGCTGTGCGGTGCTGGCCAATCGGCAAACCTGCCTCCATCCCGACCTGGCCCGGCCTTCGCTTTCGGCGATGGGGGTGGACTTTGCGGCCCTGGCGCAGAGCGTGGGCTGGCAGTTTGGCCGGATCGATCCGGCGACCAATCCAGCGACCGATTCCGAGCAATCAACAGACAGCGAACCAGCCATGGGCTTGATGGCCGGGCTGGTGCTGCTGGCGTAATCAACAACAGGAGGCCGTGGCCTCCGATTGTCCAATCAAGGAATCAACGATGCACACCGACGAATACGAAATCTCCATTACCCGCGAACGCAACCACTGCCAGCAGGTGGTGAAGAAAACCCAGGCCAAACTTGCAGAGCGACGGCAGACATACGGCATGGACTACCCCGAGGCCGTGCTTGCCTGCACCGAAGGTCGGCTCGCCATCAGCGAAAAGGAATTGGCCCAATGGTATGACGACGTCGAGGCGCTGCCCCAATGGGAACAGCGCCTCGAAGAATACCGTGAGGCCTTGGCCATGATGCGAATCTCGGCCTCACATTTTTAACGTTTTTTTATCTCAGTGGCCGGCAGGGAAAAGCCACTTGCTGAGGTAGTAGAGGAAAAACAACGAGCCAACGCCAATGCCGATGCTCCAGCGAATCAAGGACAATTCAACCGGCAGCAGAGGCTCGTACTCCATTTTTTTCATTTCTTCAGCCAGTTTGGGCTGTTCTTTCTTCTGTTCCATGTTGATCTCTCCTTAGATAATTGGCGGCTTAACGCCATGGAAAAAGAGCCATGAGATGAACAGGCCCACCCAGATGATAAAGCCAAACAGGCTGATGCAGTAGACCAGCGCCAGCTTGCCCAACCCCTCTTCCATCAGTTTCTTGAAATTAGACACCAACCCGATGGTAAAGAAGCAGAGCAGGAAGAACAATCCCCGGAAGACGTCGCCCTGACCGGATGAAGCCTTGGCCTTGCTCAGGAAGCTTTTCGGCCCCTTCATGGTGTCGTTGACCGCCTTCTGCTCGGCCTTGACCCCGTCCAGTTGGGCTTTGAGATCAGCTAGCGCCGTGGCGTCGGTGGTCGCCTTCATCTTGGTTTCAATCGAGGTGACCGAGGCCTTCAATTCAGCGGCCTGCTTCTCGGCCGGACCCATGATCTTGGCCGACGGCCAGCACATCACCACCAGGATGACAAAGGTCATCACATAGCCAATAACGAATTTGGGGAAACGATGCCAGATCTCGCCGGCGTCGACCTTCTGCCCCGGTTTGACGTCGATCTTGGCGCACCAGATATAGGCCAGGATAAAGGCCCAAACGCCGATGAAGATGTCGATGAACATCTTGACCGTGGTGGCGGTCATGGTGACCCAGCCCTCGGCATAGTTAATGTTCGCCAGATCGAGCGCCTGGGCGCGGATCAGGGCGTCGGTGATGGCGCCGCTGGCAATGGCGCCGCCGTCGGATTTCACCGCCAGGCCCATCCAGGCGCCGGCGACCAGGGGTTCGGTCCAGAGGAAATACTTGGCCAACAGGGGCAGAATCACCATCTCCACGGCCACGAAAATAACCACCAGGGACGAGACCATGATCGGCACGATCGGCCGGGCGCGGATGGCGCCGCCGGTGGCGATGGAAGCGGACACGCCGCAGATAGAAATACCCGAAGCCAGCGGGGCTGACCACTCGCGGCTGAACTTAAAGTATTTGCGGGCAATGTAATAGACCACCGCCCAATAAATCAGGTAGGCCTCGACAATGGCGCAGAAGCCCCGGAACATGATGTTCGAGGCCAGACCAAAGGATTCGGCCGCCTTGATGCCCAGGCCGGCGCCCATGATGACGATGCCGGTTTTGATGTACAACTCAGGCCGGGCAGCCTCTTTCATCATGTTGGCCAGACCGGGGAAAAAGTTGCCGATGATCAGGCCGAGAATCAACGCAAAGATGAAGCCAAACTCGCCGCTCATGCTCATCGACCAGGGGATGCCGAACTTGGCGGCCTGATCCTTGGTGGCGGCGATGTAGGCGAAATGGCCCATGAACCAGCAGAGATAGCTGAGCCAGAAGGCCAGGGTGAAGCCGAACATGAACTTCGGCACGTTGGCCCCCAGGGCAACCGCGCCCAGGGTCATAATCGCCAGGGCAAAGAGATAGGTGAGCGTGACCGACATGACCGAGGACATGCCCTTCTTCTCGTACTTCTGGCCGACCTGCAGTTGGGAGACGTCGCCTTCGGCAACGATGGACGCCTCTTTGCCGTCTTTCATTTTCACCGTGATCTTCTGACCGTCGATCTTGGTGATGTCGCCCGCCACGGTCTTATACTTGGCCCCGATGGCGGTGATTGCCTTGCCCGGATCAATCCAGACGCCGGTTTTGGCGCCCCAGCCGAGAAGATCCGTTCCCTTGAACGACCCCAGACTGAGACCGAAAATGATGAGACCCAGGATCAAGGCGAGCCAATCCTCGCTAATCCAGCCTCCTCCCTCTCCCGTTTTGTGCGTGCTTTCTTGCGCCATACAACCTCCTCCTGTTTAGGTTTGTTTATGCAAGCGTGGAACCGGCCCTGGCTTCCACGAATTCAAACGATGTTTCCGCTGGTCATCAAGGGCTGCCATCGTCGGGCGATTTGGCGTCGCGAGCGTCGCCAGCCTCTAGAGCGCCGAGAGCGCGGAAAGTGGCGGCGTGTTCGCCCATCCGCGCCAGCATTTTCTGCAGGGCCACCCGCGACAGCCCGGATATGCGCGCGGCCTCGGACACATTGCCCCGGGTCTGGGTCAGCAGATCCCGGACGTATTCCAGGGTAAAGGCGTTGACCACTTCGGCCTTGGCCTCCTTGTAGGCGGCCGGCGGGATTTTCGGCCCCCTGCCCCGATCCGGGGCGAGATTGGCCCCACCGGCACCCTCCAGCACGGTGCGCACCAGGGCCATGTCCATCCGCGCGCCGGCGCAGAACACGGTCATCCGGCGGACAAAATTCTGCAACTCGCGGACGTTGCCCGGCCAGGGGCAGGACGACATCCACTGCAGGACCTCCGGTTCCATCTCCTTTTCAGCCAACCCCATTTCCACGCAGGTTCTCTGGAGAAAATGGCGGGCCAGCAAGGGGATGTCCTCGGCACGTTCCCGCAACGGCGGCACAGTCACGGTGAGCACGTTGAGGCGATAATACAGGTCCTCGCGAAAGGTTTTGTTGTGCAGGCCGGCCTCCAGATCCTGGTTGGTGGAGGCGATGACCCGCACGTCTACATTCCTGGATTCGCTCGAACCCACCGGCCGGATCTCGCCGTTTTGCAGGCAGCGCAGCAATTTGGTCTGCACCGCCAGGCTGATGTCGCCGATCTCGTCGAGATGCACCGCCCCGGTGTGGGCGGCGGCAAACAAGCCCTGGTGATCCTTGTCGGCGCCGGTGAAGGCCCCCTTGACGTAGCCAAAAAGCTCGCTCTCCAGCAGATTTTCCGGGATTGAGGGGCAGTTGATCGCCAGAAACGGCCGCGCGGCCCGGGTTCCCAGCCGGTGGATCAGGCGGGCGGCAAGCTCCTTGCCCACTCCGGATTCGCCCCGGATCAGGACGGTGTAATCCGACTGGGCCACCGCGGCAATGCTCTGCCGCAGCTTGTGCATGGCCGGCCCTTCGCCCACCATCTCGCCCTGATCCTGTTGCGACAGGATCTGCCGCAGCCGATTGTTTTCCTCCAGCAGCCGGCTGCGCTCCAACCCCTTGGCCGCCACCCGGAACAACTGCTCGGGCTCGATGGGTTTGGTGAGAAAATCGTAGGCCCCGGCGTGCAAGGCCTCGACCGCGGTTTCAATGGTCCCGTAGGCGCTGAGCACCACCATGCTCAGATCCGGCTGCAGCTTGAGGGCCTCGGCCAGCAACTGCATCCCGCCCATCTCCGGCATGCGCAGATCGGTGATCATCAGCTGCACTGGGCGCGTCGACAAAATCCGCAGGGCCTCCTTGCCGCTCAGCACCGCCTCGACCTGGGCCTCGGCAAAACGGCTGGCCACCAACCGGGCCAGGCCGCGGGCGAAATCCGGCTCGTCGTCGACAACCACAACGCCAATATGTTTGCCGCTGTCCGCCCCGCTTCCTGGGGTAAATGCAAAGCCGCTCACAGTCCATCCTCCACGTTGTGGACTGCGGGCAAAAGCACCGTGAATCGGGCCCCGCCCAGCTCAATGGATCGCGAGGCCTCGACCGAGCCGCCCACATCGGCGACCATGCCGTAGACCACAGTCAGACCCAGGCCGGCGCCGGCCCCGATCTCCTTGGTGGAGAAGAAAGGATCAAAGATATGGGGCGCGTCTTCGGCCGCCACGCCCGGCCCGTTGTCGTCGACCTCGACCGCAACCATCTCGCTGTCGGTTGCGCCGCCGGCTGCAGTGTCGGCAGCGGCTGCGGCATCGGCGGCAGCAGCGACCATGCGGACGTGAACGCGCACGTCGCCGGTCTGCTCGGCAACCGCGTCGAGGGCGTTGATCACCAAATTGCTGATCACCTGCTCCAGTTCGCCCACGCCCATCCGCACTCGCAGCGGCTGCGAGGGGCAATCCAAGGTCATGCGCACCCCTTTCTTGACCGCTTGCACCGAGAAGACCTCGGTGATGGTGGCGGCGACGCGGCAGGCGTCGGCTGTGCCCGATCCGGCCGCCTTGGGACGGGCAAAATTGAGCAGATCCTGCAGCACCCGCTGGGCCTGGCGGGTGTGGCGCTCGATGATTTCCAGGTCCGTGGCCTGCTGCGGATCGGTGATTGTTTGTTTGAGCAGGCCGGCGTAGCAGAGAATCACCCCCAGGGGATTGTTGATCTCATGAGCCAGGCCGGCGGTCAATTTACCCACCGTGGCCATCCGCTCCGACTGCCAAACCTGCATCCGCATCCGTTTTTCCATGGTTGTTTCCCGCAGATAGACAACCACCTGATCGGCAATGCCGTCGCGCCCCTGCACCGGATACAGGGAAAGGGCAAAGGAGCGGCCGCCGGCCAGGGTGACCTCGCGCAGATCGGGCACGCCTCGGCTGATGGTTTCGCGCATCGGGCATTGCTCGGAGCGGAGATCAAAGAACAGAGCCAGGATGTTGCCGTCGGTCCGCTCGCCGTGGGTCAGCTCCAGGGCCAGGGTCCGCGCCGCCTGGTTGGCGGTGAGCACGGCGCAGCCGCCGTCCATCAGCACCAGGGGGTCAGAGATGCCCTCGACAATGGTGGTCAGCACGTTCATCTGGCGAAACAGACTGTCGATGGCGGTGAGGTTCTCGGCGGCAATGCCCAGCTGCCGGCCCAGGGCCTGCAACACGTCGCGGTCGTGGCGCGCGGCTTCGGCCTCGGTCTGCCACAGCAGGATGAGCAAGCCCTCGGCGTTGCCGGTGCTGGACTCGACCGGCACAAACAAGCGATTGTCCACGGCCGCGCAGGCGCTGCCGGTCAGCACTTCGACAAAATTCTCAGGCAGCGCGGGCATATCCGCCGACTCCGGCCAGACAAACGAGCTCTGCGCCCCCATGGTGCAAACGTAGGCGATCCGCTCGGCGGCAAAGCGTTTGCAGATCTGAGGCAGGGCCAGCCGCCACAGCTCGGCCCGCGAGCGGCTCTTGTACATGTCTTCCAGGAGGCGGACAAACAGGCGGACGTCGGCCCGCCGCGCCTCAACCTCGCCGGTCAGGGCGTCGGTGCGTTCGTCCACCATCCGGCGCAGATTTTCGGCGTAATGCTGCAACTGCCCCCTGGCCTCGAACAGATGCTCGCTCATCTGCTCCATGCCCTCGACCAGCTCTTCAATCTCGTCGCCCTGCTCCAGTTGATGCAGCAGCGCCGACCCTTCGGCGTCGTCGACGTTGCGGCGAAACACTGAGTTGAGCCGTTTAAGGTTGTTGACCACCAGCACCTTGAACAGCACATTGGCGGTGAAAAAAACCAGCAGCACCACCAGGGCGAAAAACGCGAAATAGGTGAGGATAGTCCGCTCCACCCGGCCGACGCTGCCGTGCACTGAAATGCCGACAAAATCCACCCCGGCCACATCGCCCTGATGCTTGCCAAAGCCGCGCTGGCCGTAGAGATTGAGCAGTTCGACCGGCGCATCCTCCGGGCGGCCGTGGCAGTACATGCACTCCTGCTCAAAACGCACCGGCCGCACCATGAGATAGTATTTTTCGCCGCCCAACACCTTGTATCCCTGCCACAGTTCCTGCGCGCCGTTGTCGCGGAAATACTGAATCAACTCGCGCTCGTGGCTGTTGGCCTCGTAGTCCGGGTTGCGGGCGCCGATGGCCACCCGACGGAACATGGCGCCGTCGCGGGAGGCGTTGACCGGGGCCATGATCTTGCGCGAGATGTAGGACGACGACATCGCCTGGATGACAAAGGCGGACGGCAACCGTTCATACATGGTCGGCCGGAGCACGTCGCGCACGTAATGCTGCACCGAATCAACGTGGGCTAGGATGAGCTTGGCCTTGTCCTGCACCTCTTGCTCCAGCACGTTGCGCATATGGAGAAAAAAGCCGAGGGACGAGGCCACGCCAAGCAGCATGGCGGCCAGCAACAGCCCCGTGATGAATTTGGTCTGAATCTTCTGCGGCTTAGAAAGATGTATGAGATGTTTAGGCAGATGCATGCGATGTCCAGCGCGCCCGCCGGCAACAGGGGCATCCGGGTTGGGCGCAAAAGCAATGATCAACAACCGGCAGCGTTTCAGGCAACGTTTTCGGCTCCGGTTCCACGCGTCGAGCGCCTGAGCAAGGCCCGCTGATTGGTCTATCGCGTTGGTCGTGCTGCAAGGGAGCAATCAAAAGCCGTGCCACCCTGTTTTCAATTTAAAATATGCGTAAAAACGATAAGTTAAATCGAACACACGGCAAGCGATTGCATCGTGACGTTGTCATATGATAACACAAGTTTGCATAATGGCGAAAACTTGTGTTGTCACAAGCGGGGAATGGTCGGGCAGGCGGAGCGGATGGCCGCTATCGGGAGTTATCGGGCGGCTATCGAACGCATCGAGCGGATGCAGCACATAGAGCGGATAGAGCGCCATCGGGCGGATGAGGCCCGATGGCGCAGCGGGAAGGGAGGGCTGGGGGTGAAGCTTTATTTCTTCAGCATGTTCTTCAGGTAATCAATCCATTGCTCAAACCCCTCGCCGGTGGTTGCCGAGAGCGAAAGGATCTCCAGACCGGGCTTGAGCATTTGCGCTTCTTTCACGGCCTCTTCCACTGAGAAGTCAAAATAGGGCAGCAGGTCGGTCTTGGTCAACAGCACCAGATCGGCGCTGCGAAAAGTGGCCGGATACTTGGCGGGTTTGTCCGAACCTTCGGGGGTGGAGAGGAGCACGACCCGCCGATGCTCGCCCAGGTCAAAGGTGGCCGGGCAGACCAGGTTGCCGACGTTTTCGATGAAGATCAGGTCATAGCCGCCGCCCTTGGCAAAGTGCTCCAGCACGTGCAGGCCGCCGTGGACCATGGGTGCGTCTAGATGACAGGCCCCGCCGGTGGTCAGCTGCACCGCCGGCACGCCCTTGGCGCGGATGCGGTCGGCGTCGCGCTCGGTTTCGATGTCGCCCTCGATCACGCCAATCCGCACCGTATCTTTCAAGGCCTCAATGGTCCGTTCCAGCAGGGTGGTTTTACCGGAACCGGGGCTGGAGATCAGATTGATCGCCAGGGCGCCCATTTGTTCGATATGTCCCCGGTTGGACTGGGCCTGTTTCTGGTTGGCTTCTAAAAGACTCCGGTTGACCTCAACCACCTTGGCGTCGTGGTGGTGATGGTCGTGCAGTTGACAGCCGCAGGTGTCGCACATGGCATTTACTCCATTTCTACTTGGTTGAGGATGAGTTCGGTCCCGCCTTTGGGGGAAAGCCGGTTGAGGCAGCACCAGGGACATTTTTTGGGAAAGGGGCTGGTCATGGCCAGTTCCAGCCGGTCGCTGGGCAGGGAAAAGGGAATGACCGAGACCTTGCCGCAGTCGAGACAGAGATAGACCGGGTCCGGGGTTTCCAGCTCCAGCTCGGCCCCCCGGGCTATTTCCAGCGATTGTTTGAGGGCGTTAAAGCCAAACTCAAAGGAATCGCGGACCACGCCGGAAAAGGGCCCCAGGGTGACCGACACCCGGTTGATGCGGACGGCGTGGTGTTCCTTGGCCAGATCGAGCAGTTGGTCCAGCAGGTTCTGGGCCAGCGACAGTTCATGCACGGCGTTCAGTCTCCCTTCAGTAAAAAATACGCATGGTTAACATATTCGAGGCAGCGGCTGGCCGGTCAACGGTTCCAGCAGCCGCGAGCCGCCAATCCGGGTGGTCAGACTGACCCGACCCGTGTGACGCTCGCTCACCCAACCGATCAGGGCCGCGTCTCGGCCCTCGGGCATTCGCCGGGCCAGCTGGAGGACATCCTCGGCCCCGTCCCGGTCGCAGATAATCAAACACTTGCCCTCGTTGGCCAGATAGAGCGGGTCAAGGCCGATCATTTCGCAGGCCACATTGACGGCGGGCCGAATCGGCAGGCGCTCCTCTTCAATCACAATTTCCACCTGCGAGGATTGGGCGATCTCGCACAGGGTGGTGGCCAGACCGCCCCGGGTTGGGTCGCGAAGCACATGTATCCGACCGGCGTCTTCTTCCAGCAGGGCGCCGACCAGACGGTGCAGGGGCTGGGTGTCGCTGGCGATGTCGCCGCCAATGTCGATCCCGGCCTGGCGGCTCATGATGGTGACGCCGTGGTCGGCAAGGGTTCCAGAGACGATCACCGCGTCGCCCGGTTGCGCCTTCTTGCCCGAGATGTCGTGACGGTGCGAGGCCAGACCGATGCCCGAGGTGTTGATGAACAGACCGTCCGCCTTGCCCCGGGGCACCACCTTGGTGTCGCCGGTGACCACCGCCACCCCGGCTTCTTCGCAGCAGCGGCCGACGGAGGCGATGATCCGCTCCAGGCTGGCGTAGGCAAAGCCCTCTTCAATGATCAACGCCAGACTCAGCGCCAGGGGGCGGGCGCCGCGCATGGCCAGATCGTTGATGGTGCCGTGCACCGCCAAGGCGCCGATGTCGCCGCCGGGGAAAAACAACGGGTCCACCACGTAGCTGTCGGTGGAGAAGGCGATGCGGCCGGCGTATTCGCCGAGCACCGCGCAGTCTTCCAGGTCGCGCAGCTGCGGGCAGGTGAGGTGTTTGAGGATAAGGCCGCTGATCAGATGCTGGCTGGCCAGTCCGCCGCTGCCGTGGTCTAGGCTGATGATCGAGTCTGCTTTCATACCCACACTGGTTGCAGTTGATTAATGAAAATCCACACGTTCTCCGCCCCGGCCGCCCCGACCCTTCTGCCCGCTGTAGCGGTAATAGGCGGCGCAGGTTCCTTCATTGGACACCATGCAGGGGCCGACCGGCTGCAGGGGCGTGCAGGCCGTGCCGTAGAGGGGACATTCCGGCGGCAACAACCTCCCCTTGAGAATCTCGCCGCAACGGCAGCCCTTGGGGTCGACGGCCGGCTGCACCTTGAGGGCAAGCTGTTGCACGGCGTCGAACCGCTGATATTTTTCCCGCAACACCAGACCGCTGCCTCCAATCACCCCCAAACCGCGCCACTCGCTGTCGGCGGGTTGAAAAACTTCGGCGATCAGGGCCTGGGCTTTGCGGTTGCCGCCGGCGGTCACGGCCCGGGTGTAGCAGTTGTCGACCTGCGGCTGGCCGTGGTTGATCTGCCGGATCAGACTGAGCAGGCCGGCCAGGATGTCGGCGGGCTCAAACCCGGCCACTGCGCAGGCTAGCCCATACCGCTCGGCAAAAGGCAAATAGGCGTCGGCGCCGATGATGGCGCTGACGTGGCCGGGGCAGAGCAGGCCGTCCACCTGCAGCTCCGGATCGGCCATCAGCGCCTCCAGGGCCTGGGGCATGGTTTTGGCGGCGGCGATGATCCGGAAATTTTTGATGCCCAGCCGCTCGGCCTGGAGGATGGTGGCGGCAATGGTCGGGGCTGTGGTCTCAAAGCCGATGGCCGGAAAAACCACGGTGCGTTCCTGCTCGGCCTGGGCCAGGGTCAGGGCGTCGATGGGCGAGTAGACGATCTCCACCCGGGCGCCCTGGGCTCGGGCTGAGGCCAACGAACCCTCGCTGCCCGGCACCCGGATCAGATCGCCGAAGGTGGCAATAGTCACCTGGGGCAGACGCGCCGCAGCCAGGAAGGCGTTGATGTGGCTGGCCGGGGTGACGCAGACCGGGCAGCCGGGCCCGGACAGCAGCGTCAGGCCAGGGGGCAGCAGCGAGCGGACGCCATGGCGGAAGATCGACATGGTGTGGGTGCCGCAGACCTCCATGATCCGCACCGGCCGGGTCAGGCTGCGGGCGATCTCCTCCACCAGGGGCGCGGTGATCTCGCGGCTGCGAAAGGCGTCGGCGCATTTCATTGCGGCGCTTCAGGCAAACGCCCCTCCCGCTCCAGAACCTCGGCCATCTGCCGCATCAGGCTGAGGTTGTATTCGGCCTCCTCCTCGGTCAGGGTGCGGATGGCAAAACCGGCGTGGATGATCACATACTCGCCCACCGCCGGAATCCGGTCGGCCATCTCCAGGCGGATCTGCTTGCGGACCCCGTCGCTTTCGACCAGCGCCACCTCGGGATCAAGCAGCTCGTCGCTGCCGCCCTGGATTGCAACCACCTGCATGGGAATCGCTAAACACATGGAAAACCTCCTATATAAGCCTGCCCCAAGGCAAGGCCGCCGTCGTTCATTGGCACAAGTTCGCCGGCATGCACAGTGAACTGCCGGCCGCGCAAGCGCTCGCTCAGGGTTGTGAAAAGTAATGTGTTCTGCATGCAGCCGCCGGCAAGAACCGCTGTAGTGATGCCGGTTTGTTGCCGCGCCTGCTCCAGGGCCGCGCACAGCGATTCGACCAGCCAGAGGTGAAACCGCAGGGCAATGACCGGAATGGGCAGGCTGGCGGCCAGATCGCTCAGGATCAGCCTGGCCAGCGGGGCCGAATCGATCAGCGACAGATCGTATTCCTGGCGCAGGGTTGATGGGTAGGCCTGGATGGATGCCACGCTTGCTGCGTTTGCAGCGCCTAGCGCCAGGCTTGCCTGATGCTCGAGCAGCATGGCGGCCTGTCCCTCGTATTCGCTCACCAAGCAAAGCCCCAGCAGGGCCGAGACCGCGTCGAACAAACGACCGCAGCTTGAGGTGGGCGGACAGTTCAGCCCCTTGGCCATCATCTGGCCCAGCAGCTGTTTTTTCTCCGGGGCAATGGTCAGCAGGCCGGCCGGATGGCGCTTTTCCGCCAGGCCGTCGGCGCCCAGCCCCTGATGCAGCAGGGCCAGGGCCATGCGCCAGGGCTCGGTCGCGGCCCGGTCGCCGCCCGGCAGCGGCAGATGCGACAGACGGGCAACCCGGACGTAGCCGCTTCGATCAGCCTGGTAGATCTCGCCGCCCAGCACTGCGCCGGCAGCGTCATAACCGGCGCCGTCCAGGACCACCCCCAGCACCGGCCCCGCAATCCCCTGTTCGGCCAGCACCGCGCCGATGTGGGCGTGGTGGTGCTGCACTTCGCGGCAAGGGAGGGGCAAACCGTGGGCATAGCGGGAACTGAGATAGTCGGGATGCAGATCGCAGGCCACCCGCTCTGGCCGGGCCTCAAGCACGGCGTGCAGATGGTCGACGCTTTCCCGGTAAAAATCAAAATTTTCGGTGTTGGTCAGTTCGCCGATGTGCTGACTGAGATAGGCCTCGTTGTTGCGCACCAGGCAGAAGCTGTTCTTCATCTCGCCGCCGCAGGCCAGGATGTCGGCGGCGGGTTCCTGCAGCAGCACCGGAACCGGCGAATAGCCGCGCGCCCGACGCAGCAGGCGAACCTTGTTGTCCATGATCCGGGCCACCGAATCGTCGACCCGGGTGACGATCTCCCGGTTGTGAAGCAGGAACCAGTCGGCCAGACCGCGCAGCCGTCGCAGGGCCTCCTCGTTGCCGGTGCAGATCGGCTCGTCGCTACGGTTGCCGCTGGTCATCACCAGGGCCGCCGGCGTCTCCGGCTGCCGGAGCAGCAGGTGGTGCAGCGGGGTATAGGGCAGCATCACCCCGATCACGCCCAGGCCGGGGGCAATGCCCGCAGCCAGCCCCGAACCTTGCCGCTGCTTGAGCAGCACAATCGGGTGTTCGGGCGCGCTCAGCAAGGCCGCCTCCTCGGGCGAACACCAACAGAACCGGGATACGGTTTCCAGATTGCGGACCATCACGGCCAGCGGTTTTCCGGGTCGGTTTTTGCGGGTCCGCAACAGGGCCACGGCGGCTTCGGAACAGCCGTCCACAGCCAAATGAAAGCCCCCCAGCCCTTTGATCGCCACCACCCTGCCCTCGCCCAGAGCGCGGGCGGCGAGAGTCAGGCCGTCGCCGACAATCATTCGCCCCTCGGCGTCATGCCAGCTCAGTTGCGGACCGCAGACCGGGCAGGCGTTGGGCTGGGCGTGGAAGCGCCGGTCCAGGGGGTCGTGGTACTCGCGGCTGCAGGCCTCGCACATCGGAAAAACCCGCATTGAGGTGTTGGGGCGGTCGTAGGGAACCCGCTCGACAATCGAAAAACGTGGGCCGCAGTTGGTGCAGTTGGTGAAGGGGTAGCCGAAACGGCGATTAGAGGAATCAAGGATTTCAGCCAGGCAGTCGCTGCACAGGGCCATGTCCGGGGCGATCTGGGTGCTCGGCCGGTCGGATCGTTGGCTGGGCAGGATGTGAAACGACGCGTCCAGGGGCAGGACTTCGGCGGGTTGGACCTCGAGCCTGCTGATGCGGGCCGCCGGCGGAGCCTGTTCGCGCAGGGCGCAGACAAATTGATCGAGCAGGGAGGGAGGACCGGAAATATGGACGGACACGCCCTCGCCGTTGTTGGTCACTGTGCCCGCCAGCCCAAGCCGGTGGGCCAGTCGGTAGACAAAGGGGCGAAACCCGACGCCTTGCACGATCCCATGCACAGAAATACGCAGCGCGCTGGTCAGGATCGGGGCTGGGTGCAAGGCCAAGGGCATGAAATCCTATTGCGGGTTAAGGTGAGAACCACCACAAACAGCAACGCAATGCGCACAACCGCAAACGCGCCGCACAGATTGCCGCCACTGTAGCAGCAAGCGGTCCTTTGCACCATCTTTTTTTGCGGGCTGAACATCTCGCCCAACTGGCATAACAACCAACGCTTTCGCATCGTCGAGCCGCAACGACGCGCGCCTCCTCACCCCTCGGCTTCGGCCTGGCGCTGGATTTCCCGATACCGCTTCGAGTTGACCACCTTTTGCTTCTCCAGATCGTCGATTTCCTCGCGGCTGAGGTGAATCAGGCCGCAGACCGGACAGGAGAGGTCCATGTCGTCGTGGGCGGCCCGTTGCTTGAGTTCGTCGGCGGTCATGTGGCCGACGCAGCCGCAGGCGCAGTTGGGCGCCTCGACCCGGACGACTTTCCGTTGTTTTCCTTCAACAAGATCGTTCATAGAGAGTGTTGTTCCGACAAGTTAAGGCAAGGGGAGAGTAACGGAATCAATGCCGCAGGGTGCGGATCGCTTTTCCGCGGTGATCCACAAGGGTGACCGTCAATGCAAGCCCGCCGTCCAGGCGGTGCGTGGCGCAGGAAATTCACGGGTCATAGGCCCGGATGGCCATCTCGATCCGGTTGAGGATGGACTCGCTGACCTCGCCGTCGCAGATCAGGCTCGCGGCGGCCTGACGCACGCTCAGGTTCATCGGCGCAATGTTGTGGGTGGTGCCGACAATCAGGTTGGCGCGGGTGATGCACCCGTTGTCGTCGGTACTGTAATCGTGAATCAGGGTTCCGCGTGGGGCCTCGACATGGCCAATGCCCCGGCCCGCCTTGGGTTCGGCCGGGGTGCGCACCAGGGGGTCGGTGATTCGCTCGTCCGCCAGCAACTCCACAGTGCGTTCGCAGGCGTAGACCAGCTCAATCAGACGGGCCCAGTGATAGAGCAGGGTTCCCTGGGCCGGACGGCCGAATTGGGCACGAAAGTCTTCCAGCTCGGCCTGGGCGCGGGGGGTGGCAATCTGGCCGCAAACATTGAGCCGGGCCAGGGTGTTGACCCGGTACACGCCCATGGGGGCCGCCGGGTTCAGGGAGAATCCCTCGCCCCAGGACTTGGCGTAGACCATCTTGGCGTAGGACCAGGGCTCGACCTGTTCGGCCAGATGGCGCTCGTAGTCGCTGGCCGGAAAATCGACCCAACTGCCGTCGGGCCGCATCAGGCGCAACAGGCCATCGTAGAGCTGCAAATTGCCTTGCGCGTCGACCGCGCCAAGAAACCCGGTGGTGATTGCGCCCAGGGACTGCAGCTCTTCGCGGAAACGGCTAAACACCGAGCGCTTGGCGTAGTCCAGGGCAAAGGAGGCAAAGTCGAGCAAAACCAACGCGTCGGCCGCCAGTTCGCGCCGCTCGGTCTCAAGCATGGGTTTGGAAAACCCGCCCGCCACCCCGGCCACCGGGTGAATCGACTTGCCGGCAAAGCGCGCCAGCATCGCCTGTCCCAACTGCCGCATGCGCGCCACCCGGGCCGCCAGTTCCGGCTCTTGGCGCACCAGCCCCATGATGTTGCGCACCGAATAGTCGCCGTCCGGACCCAGCACAAAATCAGGGGCGGCGAGAAAAAAGAAATGGAGGATTTTATCGTGGATATGGGCAATCACCTGACAGAGTTCACGCAACAGCTGACCGGTTGGCGGCGGAACCGCGCCAAAGCAGCCGTCCACCGCTTTAACCGCGGCGAGATGGTGCATCCAGGGGCAGATGCCGCAGATGCGGCTGACAATGCGAGGAATTTCCTCGGCCGGCCGGCCCACCACAAACTGCTCAAAGCCGCGCAGGGCGGAGATGGCCACCCGGGCGTCGCTCACCCGGCCAGACTCGTCCAGATGGATGTCGACCCGGGCCTGGCCTTCGATGCGGGTGACTGGATGGATGCTGACGACCTGGGACTTGGGCATGGCTGCTCTCCTCAGCAGGCGAAAAAATGCGGCAAACCGCTCAATTGCTTTCCTTTCGTTTACGGGCCGGCTTGAGCAGGCCGTGGCCGCCGCTGAACCGAAGCAGGGATTTGCGGTCGACCAGACTGCGGTAGTCAATGCCGTTGCTGGCGAGTCCGTTCATCATGTCGAGCAGCTGATTGCCGCCCGGCCGCACCGGCCCGTAGCAACCGCGACAGGGCACGCGGGCCCGGATGCACAACGGCGTTTCCCGGCCGCCGCAGCCGCCGGCGGTCACCGGTCCCATGCACAACAGCCCCTGTTCAAGCAGACAGCGCATCTGCTCGACCGGCTCTTCCGGATCATAGTCGGCGTTGGCAAGAAAACGCTGCATTGTCCCCTGCCCCTGCCCCTTGCCCTTCCGGATCACCGGGCAGGTTTCGCAGACGCTCTTGTGGGCCAGATCCGGAGATTCGCGTCGCAGCAGGGCCTCGATCACCTCCAGCATCATCTCGGGCCGGGGCGGACAGCCGGGCAACGCGACGTCGACCGCGACCTGCTCGTCAACACTGTACACCCGGTCCAGCAGGGCCGGAACCTCGCTCGGCAACAAGGCCTTTTCCGGAGAGCCGTAGGCAAACACCGTCTGCAGGGTTTCCTCGCTGGTCCATTGGTTGCGCAGGGCCGGGATGCCGCCGTGGGTGGCGCAGGTCCCCAGGCTGATCAGGGTCCGGCACTGGGCGCGCAGGGCCCGCGCCACCTGCAGCTGCTCCACATTGGCCACGCCGCCGGACACCAGGCCGATCTCAGCCTCGGGCAGAATGATTTCCCCTTCCTCATCGGAGGCGCCGCTTAAAGGATTGTGATACTTATGATCCATAAGTAGGGGAAAATGGACGATTTCCACCCGGTCAAGCAGGCCAAGCAATTGCTCGCCGCAATCCAGCAGCGCCATCTCGCAGCCGGAACAGCCGTGCAGGCATTCAAAACTGAGCCGGGGCAGCATGGATCGCCCTTTTACTCGCCAATCCCGGACGGGCTCGCATCGGTTTCCCGCAGGGACGCGAGGCGGGCGCTCATCTCGCGGAAGGCCTCGGCCAGCCGTTCGGGCTCGGCTGAGGAAACCCAGGCAATGCGGAACCGCTCGCTCTCATAGCCCAGGTCCTCCAGGGTGTCGGCGATCACCTCGGCCCGGGCCAGGGCCATTTCGTTGCCCCTGATGTAATGGCACTCGCCCAGGTGACAGCCGATGATCATCACCCCGTCGGCACCCTTGTCAAGGGCGTGGATGACCATCTCCGGATGGACCATGCCCGAGCACATCACCCGGATAATGCGGATCGAACCCGGATACTGCAGGCGCGAGATGCCGGCCAGATCGGCCGCCGCATACGAGCACCAGTTGCAGCAAAAGGCGATGATCTTGGCTTCGCGGCTCATGCGTCCTCCTCAAGCACACAGCTCTGGTCCAGGGCCGCGTCAATCTGGGCTTCGATCTGGGCGTAGGTGAAGCCGGCCACATCCACGCCCCGCTTCGGACAGGCCCCCTGGCAGATGCCGCATCCCTTGCACAGCACCTGATCGACATGCACGGTTTTTAGGGGATTGCCCTCGCCGTCCCGATACTCGACCAGGGTGATCGCCTGATAGGGGCAGACGTCGATGCAGAGCCCGCAGCCGTCGCAGAGAACCGGATCAACCAGGGCGACGTTGGGCTCAAGGTTGATCTCCTTGCGGGCCAGGAGGCGTCCGGCCTTGGCGGCGGCGGCCAGGGCCTGGGAGATCGACTCCTCCAGCGGCTTGGGATAGTGGGCCAGCCCGGCGACAAAGACGCCGTCGACGTTGAACTCCACCGGCCGCAGTTTGACGTGGGCCTCTTGAAAAAAACCGTCGCTGTTGAGCGGCAGCTTGAACAGGGTGGCCAGATCCCCGGCCTCGGGGCTGGCCAGGGTGGCGGCGGCGAGAATAACCACATCGGCCCGAATTTCCAGGGGGCGATGGAGCACATGATCCCAAACCTCCACCAGCACGCCGTTGTCGGCCTTTTTGATTCGGGGCGGACCGTGCATCTCGTAGTTGATGAACACAATGCCCAACTCCCGCGCCTGGTTGTAGATTCGTTCGCGCTGACCGTAGGTGCGGATCTCGCGATACAGGATGTAGATCTGGCGCGACGGCGCCTCCTTTTTCAGCTTGATGGCGCTCTGGATCGAATGGGTGCAGCAGGATTTCGAGCAGTAGGGGCGCTCCTGGTTGCGCGAACCCACGCACTGGATGAACACGAACGATTTGCCGTTGGCCACCCGTGTTTCGTTGTGCATGTGCAGCTTGTCAAACTCAATCGAGGCCACCACCTTGGGAATTTTGCCGTACTCGAATTCCTCGGGGATATAGCGCTTGGCCCCGGTGGTGATGATCACCGCGCCGTGTTCAATCACCCGCTTGCGGTTGGCCCCGGTGCGAATGGTGGTGACGAAATTGCCCACATGGCCGCTGACCGCCAGCACCGTGCTGGTGTAGGCCACCTCAATCAATGGATGCTGCTGCACCTCCTCCTTCAAGCCCTTGAGGTAGCGCGGCACATGCTCGCCGTTCCAGGTCTGGAAGAGATGGAGGGCGTTGCCGCCCAACTGGGTGGTCTTTTCAACCAAATGAATCTGAAACCCCTGCTGGGCCAGATTGAGCGCCGCGGTCATCCCGGCCACGCCGCCGCCGATAACCAGCACCGAGGGCGCGATCGGGATGCGCAGCGGCTTGCGCGCCGTCAGGCTGCTCACCTTGGCCACCGCCATCCGGATCAGATCCTTGGCTTTGGCCGTGGCCACCTCGGGCTGCTGATTGTGGACCCAGGCGTTCTGATTGCGGATGTTGGCCATCTCAATCAGGTATTCGTTGATCCCGGCCGATTTGAGGGTTTTGCGAAACAGCGGCTCATGGGTGCGGGGGGTGCAGGCGGCGATCACAATCCGGTTGAGGCCCTTGTCGCGAATCTCTTGCACCAGCAGGTCCTGGGTGTCCTGGGCGCAGGTGAACAGGTTGCGCGCCACATGCGCCACCTGGGGCAGGGTGGCGGCATAGGCGGCCACCTCCTCGACGTCGACCACCCCGGCAATGTTGGTGCCGCAATGGCAGACAAACACGCCGATGCGCGGGGTCTGGCGGCGAACGTCCAATTCCGGAGGCGGCGGCAGGGTGCGGGTGAGGGTGTGCCGGGCCGGGGCGAGCAGGGCCGAGACGCTGGCTGCGGCCGCCGAACCGCCGATCACCGACTGGGGGATGTCGCGCGGGCCGTTGAAGGCCCCGCAGGTGAACACGCCTCGCTTCGAGGTGTGCACCGGCATGAAGGCCGAGATTGAGGCAAAGCGGTCCGGAGTCATGTGGATGCCGATCTTCTCTGCCAATTTGACCATCGAATCAGGGGTTTCCAGGCCAACCGACAACACCACCAAATCAACGGTCTCCTCGACCTGTTTGCCCTGAACGCTGATGTAGTGCAGGCGCAGATCGCCCTTGGTTCCCTTGGGCTCGACCCCGTGGATGCGCGAGCGAACGAACCGCACCCCGTATTCGTTTTTGGCCCGCTCAAAGTAGCGGTCAAACTCCTTGCCCGGGGTGCGCATGTCCATGTAAAAAATGGCGACGTCCAGTTCCGGATTGGCCTCTTTAACCGTCATCGCCTCTTTGATGGCGTACATGCAGCAGACCGCCGAACAGTATTCGTTGTTGCAGCGGTTCTTGTCGCGGCTGCCGATGCACTGGAGAAAGGCGATCCGTTTCACCGGTTTGCGGTCCGAGGGGCGGGTCAGCAGGCCGTCGGTGGGGCCGTTGGGCGACAGGTAGCGCTCGAACTGGAGCGAGGTGATCACGTTGGGATAGACCCCGTAGCCCCAGACTTTGGCCTTGGACGGATCAAAGGTCTGGAAGCCAAGCGCCATAACCACCGCGCCGACCTTGATTTCGTGGTCCCGCTCCCGGTCGTTGAAGTTGATCGCCCCAGGCGGGCAGATCTCGGCGCAGACGCCGCATTTGTCCGGATTTTTCAGGCGCAGGCAGGCCTGGGGATCGATCTGGTACTTGAGCGGCACGGCCTGGGGGTACTTGATGTAAATGGCCTTGCGTTTGGCGATGTTGGAATTGAAGGAATCGTCAACGCTTTTGGGGCAACTGCCGCTGCATTGGCCGCAGGCGATGCACTTGGTTGCATCGACATAACGGGGATATTCGCGCACCCGCACGGTGAAATTGCCGGCCCGACCGGCAACGTCAAGCACGGTCGACAGGGTCATGATGCGGATATTGGGGTGCCGGCCGCACTCCACCAGTTTGGGCGCAATGATGCACATCGAGCAGTCGTTGGTGGGAAAGACCTTGTTGTACTGGGGCATGGCCCCGCCGATGGCCCCGGTTTTTTCCACCAGATAGACGTAGTAGCCCGAATCGGCGAGGTCCAGGGCCGCCTGCATTCCGGAAATGCCGCCGCCCACCACCAGCGCCGCCCCGATTGTGGTCTGTTCAGCCATGCCGAACCTCCCCGCCGCCCTGCGGCGCCATGACCAGGGAATTGGCCACCAACTCCCACAAAAATTGCACCTCGATGTTGAGGTTGAATTCCCGATTGAGCGAGGTCTGCAGCTGATCGCGGCAGTTCTGGCAGGAGGTGACCACCAGTTTGGCCCCGGATTCGCTGATCTGGCGGGCCTTGATCCGGCCGTGAAAAACCCGCTCAGCCCAGAACGGGCTGGCCCAGGCCCCGCCGCCGGCCCCGCAGCAGTAGTTTTCTTCCCGGTCCGGCGCCAGGTCGACGTACTGCGGGCAGCAGGCGCGGGTCAAGGCGCGCGGTTCGTCGAAATAGCCGTGACCAAAGGTCTTGAGGGACTTACGGCCGTAATTGCAAGAATCGTGGAAGGTGGTCAACCGGGTGTGAACGCTCGGGTCCAGGGTGATTCGCCCTTCGGCAAGGTATTCAAGCAGCAGGTCAAACACCGTGTAAACCTTGAACTGCTGCAGGGATTCGGGAAACCAGCGCTCCAGGGCGTAGCGGGTGGCGTAGTAGGCGTGTCCGCACTCGGGCAGAAGCAGGGCCTTGCAGTTGAGCCGCTCGATGTTGTCGATGATCCGCTTGACAATGGTGCGCATGGCGCTGTAATCGCCGGAGTGCAGCCCCCAGTTGACGCCCTCCCAGTACTCGGAGGAGATGGTCCAGGACTCGCCGGCGGCGTGAAAGATCTTCCACCACCATTTGAGGCTGTCGGGTTCGGCAAAGGGCTGCTTGGAGTTGACGGTCACCAGCATCCGGGCCCCGCGCACGTCAATCGGGGTGGCAAAGCCTGGACAGGAGGCGCCGGCCAGTTCTTCACCCAGCTCTTTGAGCAGGATGAGAAAATCGTCTTTGGGGATGCCCAGGTTGTTGCCCTTTTCCAGACAGGTGACCACCCCCTTCTGGATCGCCGGCGGCACCTTGTCGCGCTCCCGGCGGGAGCGGATGCGCCGCATCAGCTGCAGGATCTCGACGTTCATCGGGCAGACCACCTCGCACTTGCCGCACATGGTGCACTTCCACGGCCAGTCGCTCTCCACCAGTTCCTCGTCCAGGCCGAGAAAGGCCATGCGCACGATTTTGCGCGGGTCCAGATCGTCGACCCCGGAGATTGGGCAGGCCCCGGCGCAGGAGCCGCAGGCGAGACAAACGTCGGCCAGGGCGGGCGCGGTGTAAAGCGGGTTGACCTTGGCCTCAAGCCGCACCGCAGCCGGGACGGCGCCGTTGCTTCTTGGCGCCGGGGCCGCTTCGCCGACTGTGGTGGGGTCCGGCCCGATGCGCGGTTCGCGGCCGTACTTGTCGCACAGCCGTTTGTAATCCTCCCACTGAATCAGGTAACGGCGGCCCGGACCCTCCTGGGCCGGGAGCACGCCGGAATTGATCCAGTTGCGGATGGTGTTGCGATGGACCCCGAATTCTTCGGCCAAATCATTGACCTTGGCCTCATAGATCATGGCGTGGTTGCCTCCACAGTGGTCGCGGTGGTAAAAGAAACGGCGTGCGGCGCACTCATTCGCGCAATCAGCTGCGTAATCTGCGCAGAGGCTTCAAGGACCGCAGCCCGCATCAGCGGCGACAGGCCCGGCGCCACCTGCTCGGGCAGTGCCGCAGTCTGGGCGAGCAGCAGCACCACCTCAATCCCGGTTTCCGCCTGCAGCTCGGCCAGCAGATTGACCGTGGGAAACTGGTGCAGGGAAAAATCGTGGATTTTGGCCGCCGGCAACTCTGCCGGCCCGCATTGCCGCACCTGGCCGGGCTGGCCGCCTTCAATGTTGCCGGCGTCGACCACGATCAACATCTGCGGACGCAGCGACGGCAGCATCAGGTAATCCAGCAGGTGTTCGCGGATGGATGTGCCAACGTCCAGCGCCAGCACCGACGCCGGCAGCTCGGCTTGGAGCAGCTGCTCGATCACCGCCGGCCCGAAACCGTCGTCGCCAAGTAGGACGTTGCCGCAGCCGAAAACGGCCACGATCGGCGGCCCGATCAAGGATTGCGTGTTGTGCGAGATATGCATATTGTGGCAACATGCCATCTTTCGCCCCTTTTACGCAAGGGCAAAATGAAGCGCCGTTCAATCCGCAGAGCGGGATTATGCCCGATGGAACGGGCGACTGCGCGAATAAGCGAAACGCCCCAGGAGGAACGCCATGGCGGGAGAGGAAATGTACCGGGTAATTGTCGATTCGTTGTCCGCCCACGTGGCGGTGCTGGACGACTCCGGCGTCATCGTCGAGACCAACCGGGCCTGGCAGCAGTTTGCCCGGGAAAACGGCATGCGCGAACCAGTGGACTGCGTCGGGGTCAACTACCTCTCGACCTGTGAGACCGGCGCCTGCGATGCGGGCGACAGCCTGTTGATCCACCGGGCCATCCGCCAGGTGATCGCCGGCGAGCTTGAGGAATTCCTCACCCAGTATCCGTGCCACTCGCCCAGCGAGCAGCGGTGGTACAGCCTGCGGGTGGTTCCCTACCGCGACCGCCAGACCCGGAGGGTGATCGTCGCCCACGAGGACATCACGCCGATCATGCTGGCTCAAGAAAAATTGCGGGTGCAGGAGGAGGAATTACAGCGAAAAACGGAAAAACTGGAGGAGACCAACATTGCCCTCAAGGTGCTGCTGGAACATCGGCAGCGCGACCGCGAGCAACTGGAGGAACGGGTGGTGGCCAACATCCGGGAACTGGCCCTGCCCTATCTGGAAAAAGCGCGGGACAGTGCGCTTGAGCCGCGCCAACGGACCCTGATCGACATTGCGCTCAATCATCTCGGCGACGTTGTTTCGCCCTTTCTCAACCGCCTCTCCACCGTCAACCTGCTGCTGACGCCCCAGGAGATCGAGGTGGCGACCCTGGTGCGCCAGGGCAAGAGCAGTCAGGAAATCGCCGACGTGCTCGGGGTGGCGCTGGCCACGGTCAGCTTCCACCGCAAAAAGCTGCGGCGCAAACTGGGGTTGAGCAGAAACGGCCGCAACCTGCGCACCTACCTGCTCAGCCTGCAGTAACCGCCCCGTCCCCGTCCAGGGCCCGGCGCACCGCCCTGGCGAGGATGGCCAGGGTAACCGGCTTGGCCAGGAAATCGCACACGCCTTCGGCCTTGGCCCCGGCCTCGTCGATGCTCTCGGTGTAGCCGGTGCAGATGATAATCGGCTGGTCCGGCCGCAGGGCCAACATGGCCCGGGCAATGGCCATGCCGGTGAACCGGGGCATGGTCATGTCGGTGATCACCAGATCAAACAGCGACGGATCGCGGGTGTAGGCCTCAAAGGCCTTGGAACTGTCGGTGAAGACCTCGACGCTGTAGCCCAGCTTGCTCAGCATCCTCCCCAACACCATGGCCACGGCCGATTCGTCGTCGACAATCAACACCGTCTCCTCGCCCCTGGGCAGTTCCTGTTGCTCGTCAGGGGTTTCCTCAGCCGCCTGGTGCTGAAACTCGGGCAGATAGACCGCCAAAGCCGTTCCTTCGCCGGGCCGGCTGTCCACAGTGATCGCGCCCCGATGGGCGGCGACAATCCCTTGCACCACGGCCAGCCCCAGGCCGGTGCCCTCCCCTTCCCCCTTGGTGGTGAAAAAAGGATCAAAAATTTTATCGACGATGTCCTGGGGAATGCCCGAACCCGTGTCCGCGACGCTGAGCCGCAGATAGGCGCCGCCGGGCAGATCCTGCAGTTCCCGCCGCCGAGGTTCGCTGTTCAGTTGCACCTGCTGCAAGGCGATCTGCAGTTCGCCGCCTTCTTTCATGGCGTGGAGGGCGTTGGTGCAAAGATTCATCAACACCTGATGGATCTGCGAGGGATCGGCCAGCGCCACGTTGTCGATCACCGAAATCTGGGCGGTGATGCGGATGGTGGAAGGAAAGGAGGAATGCAGCATCTTGACCACTTCCTTGACGATCAAATGCAGCTTCAGTGGCTGAAAATGCTCTTCCGACTGATGACAAAAGGAGAGAATCTGCTTGACCAGATCCCGCGCCCGCAGCCCGGCCTTCTGGATTTGGAGCACGTCGCGCTTGACCCGTGAACCGCTCTCGCCGAGTTCGTCCAGGGCCATGGTCGCGTAGCCGAGGATCACGGAGAGGATGTTGTTGAAATCGTGGGCCACGCCGCCGGCAAGCAAACCGATGGCCTCCATCTTCTGCATCTGGCGCAGTTTGAGCTCCGATTCCTTGCGGTCGGTGTTGTCAAAGGCCACCTGCATCCGCACTATCTTGCCCCCCAGCCAGCGCACCGCCCGGTCATAGTTGACGTACCAGCGGCCGGTGACCGGGTTGAGCCGCTCCCACTGACGCACCGGGCCGGGCTCGCCGTTTTCGTCAAGCAACTGATCGTTGGTGCAGAAATCGCACGGCTGATCCTGATTTTGAAAGGCACGGTAACAGGGCTCGTGCAACGCGCCTTCGCCAAACAGCTCCTGCATCTTGCGGTTGACGAACAGCACCTGATGCGTCTCGATGTCGGCAACAAAGATCTGGGCCTCGATGCTGTCGAGAATGGTCAAGAGCTGCCGGTGCGATTCGGCAATCCGCTCGGCGGTGGTCCGCTGCTCGGTGATGTCGGTGGCAAAGCCTTCGATCCGGATCAGGTTGGAACTGCGGCCCGCCACGCCCGTGCCCCGTTCAAGAACGATCCGCTCCCTGCCGTCGACCGCCCGCAGCCGATACTCCACCTCATAGGCGCGGTTGTCCGCCAGGGCCTGGCGCACCGTGGTCAGCACCCGGGCGCGATCATCCGGATGGATCAGGGCTGCAAGCGAAGCAGCCGCCAACTCCTTGGCTGAACATCCGGTCAATTCCAGACACCCGTCGCTGGCAAACCGGAGGATGCGCTCCTCGTTGTCTTCAACGCTGAAGGCCATGCCCGGCAGGTTGCTGATCAGGGCGTTGAGGGTGCGCCGCGATTCCCGCTGCTCCTCACCGATCCGTTTCTGTTCGACCAGATCCCAGGCCAGATCGGCAAACTGCCGCACCAGCGCCGCGTCCTCCTCGGTGTAGTCGCGCGCCTTGTTGCCGACCCCGAGGACGGCGACCACGGTGCCGCCGCGCACTATTGGCGTGACCAATTCGCGCACGATCTCGACGTGCCCCTCGGGCATGCCGCGCTTGTTAGGCAGCGAGGCGTAATCGTTGTGGATCACCGTTGTCCGTTGGCGCAGGCAGTCCAGCCAGACGCCGCCCTTTTCGATGGGATAGACGGCGCCGCTTTTGCCGTCGATCCGGCAGTAGCGGTCAACCGTGGCCGAAGACCACCCCTGCAAGGACAGCATCCCCTGGGCCTCGTCGACAAAATGATAAAAGCCAATGGGGCTGCCGGTGAGTTCGCCCACCTTGTCCAGGGTGCGCCGCAACAGTTGCGGCAAGGTCCAACGATGGGTGTTTTCCAGCAAAAAGAGTTGCGCCTGACGGCTTTGCCGCTGACGAATCCGGTCGGTAACGTCGTTGAAGGTCAGGATCACCTGATAGGGCGCGGTCTCGCCATCCTGAAAATGGGGAGTCACATTGGCAATGATCCAGACATCGCGGCCCGACGAGAAATTGCGCACCATGAACATTGCCCCGGTTTCGGGGAGTCCGGCGACAAAACAGCGCGTGATCGGGTCGGTTTCCCGGACCGTCTGACAGCCCTCGCTGTCGACCGGCGTCCACAGTTCGCCCCGGAGCAGCCGTTGCTGAATCTCAGCCGTGGTCGAACACCCCAAAATGCGCTCGGCCGCTGAATTCGCCCGCAAAATTTCATGGGCCGCGCTGAAGTAGATCACCCCTTCCTGCATGGATGCAAACAGGGCGTGGTACTGCGCCTCTGACTGGCGCAGCGAATCCTGCTGCGCCAACTGCGCGGTGACGTCCAGCAGCAGGATCAAGGCCGCTTTTTGCGACGGAGCGCCGAACGGGATCGGGATCGGGGTCAGCGACATCTCAAACCAACGGCTGCCGGAATCGGAATTGAGCACCAGCTGTTGGTGCAGCGATGCGCCGTCGACGACAACCCGCCGGAGCCCGGTCAACACAGTCTCGGCTTGAGCAACGGGAAAGATGTCGACAACCGAGCGGCCCACGACGTCGGTCGCGCCGTCGGTAAAAAAATCCAGGGTGGGTTGATTGGCAAAGAGCAGCATCCCGGCTGCGTCCGCCACCAGCAGCAGCTCTTGCACCGGTTGCGGCATCCGCTGCGCCTGAAGCGGATCGCCGGCAGGTCCTGTGCCTGCGCCGTGCCCAAGCAGTTGCTCCAGCTGCGCAACTTTGCGTTCCAATTCCTCATACGAAGGGGTGTGCATAGATCCTCCAGAGGGATGTTCGTGAGGCGGAAAGCCCGTCCTGATCGTCCTGGCCGTCCTAGCCGCCCTGACCGGTACGTTCACCAACATTATACGCCACGCTGTGCAACGGGTCAAATGGGCCTACCAGAGGCAGGGCGTCGTTGTCCGTTCAACAGAACCCTGCTCCAAACAGCCCGAACGGCGTCTTTAAAACCATACATGTTCACTTTTGTTTACACTACCCCTGTCTGATTCTACTTTTGTAGACACAGGCGCAAAGCCCGGTTCCCTTGTCCAATCTATCTGGGGGAAAAAATAGAAAATGGCGCCAATATCTTGATATAAAGAAAAATTTGACAAACAACAGCTCTGGCGCCATCCTTTGAGCAGTTCCTGAACATGTACCACCCGCGTAAACCCAAGGGCTGCCCATGGGAGCGCAGGCGGCTTCCTGTCCACTATTCGAGACATATCCCGAATCGTATTGCCCGACCACCTGGTCAAGGCCAGCGTGCACCCCCAGACAATACACTGAAACAAAAGTATAAAATCAGTATTTTGCAACACGGCCAGGTGTGGCAAGGATGATGCAAAGCTTTGAACGGCGAAAGCTTTGCCGTGGGCTTTCACCGCCAGCACGCAAAAACCTGGCGTCAACAAACCTCCCCAGAGGAAAAGCATGTCAAAAACAGTTGAAACACCCATGGCTTCAACCGCCTTGCGCGCGTGGCGTCCCGTGATCGCTTCTTCCCTGGCCTCCCTGCGTCAACTGGCAGGCGCCACGGAACACGAGTTTCTGCACATGGGCCGGCAGATGCAGGCGGTCTATCTCCAGGCGATCACCCTGTCCCAGACCGCGCATCAACTGGTTGCCACGGCCGCCGGCGAACAGATCGGCGCCCTGATGGAGCGCCTGCGGCAAATTCTCCTGGAAATGCAGACCTATCTGGAGCAGGCACAGGCGAGAAATCTGAAAAATTGCGACGAAATATCCTCAGTCGGCCATTTGCTCCATCAGGCGGAAACGCCGATTGATGGTTTCAGAAGGATGGGGAAACAGCTCTATATTTTTGAAGTGCTTATCAAAATTGAAAGCACCTACCTGGGGGAAATGGAAGGCGAGTTTGTCAACCTTGCCATCGACATCAAGAAGCTTTCCCAGCAAATCAAAGAAAAGACCGCCAACATCAACAATCACATCAGCCTGCTCAACGTCATCATCACCAACAACATTTCCATCATCAACCAGGAGATTGACGGGGGCAACGCCAAAACCAGGAACGTGATTGACGAGACAGAAGCCAGTCTGTCCAATCTCGAGCATGCCAACAATCGCTTTCTGGACGTTGGCAATCAGATCTCTCTGATCGCCAACAAGAATTCCGAGAACATCAGTGACGTGGTCCAGGCGATGCAGTTCCACGACATCTTTCGCCAGCAGGTGGAACATGTGATCGAATCGATCGAGGGCCTGAACCTCGACCTCGACCTACCCGGCCAAGAGAACGACGAGGCCTTGGCGACCGAAGCCACTGGCGTTGCAATGATTGTCAAGATAGGCGACGTGTGCGAACTCCAGCAGGCGCAACTGCAATTTGCTTCCACGGGGCTGTACGCCGCCGTCGCCTCCATCGTCGACAACCTGCGCAGCATCGGCGCGGGGCAAAAGCAGATGGCCAAGGATATTTATGCCCAAACCGGCGGCATGGATTCGTCCGGGGCCTCGTTTCTAGGCGAGGTGGCCAAGCGCATGGCGCTGATCGCCGGCCTGCTGACCTCCTGCTCCAACACCAACGCCGTCATGGCCGACATCATGCAAGAGGTGATCGCGACGATGAATGAGATCACCGGATTCGTGGCCGACGTCGAAAACATTGGCCATGAAATTATTCAGATTGCCCTCAACGCCCGAATAAAAGCCGCCGGCACCGGACCGGAAGGCGCGGCAATGAGCGCCCTGTCCGAGGAAGTGGGCCAGCTCTCGCAGGACGCGGTGCAGCGCACCGAGCTGATCACCACCACCATGACGGAAATCCGGGGCGTCACCGAGGTGCTGTCCACCGAATCAGACAGCGCCCAGACAACGCTGGGCGATCAATTGTCCAACATGCAGAACGAGGTGGCTCAGATTTTGGCCATTTTGGAATCTTCGGGCGCGGAATTGTTTTCCCTGCTCCAGCAGGTGCATTCCCAGGTGAACGCGCTGACCGGCGAGATCGAAAGCGTCACCAGCAGCATCGACGTGCACAAACGAACCAAAGCCATGGCGGAAAAGGTTTTGGCCAATCTGGAAAAAATTTTCACCGAGGCCCGCGCCATCTGTCCGGCCACTGCGGCGTTCAAGGAAGATTTGCGCCGCATGGCGGAAAAGTACACCATGGAAAGCGAACGGCGCATCCATGAAGACATTGCCAAAAAACATGGCGTGACCTTTGCCGCAAGCCCATCGCAGGCCGTGGCCGGCGCCGAAAGCGAATTTGGCGACAACGTTGACCTTTTCTAACGATTCATCAACTTGACATTGCACAGGAAACCATGCCGATAATCAACTGGGACAACCGTTTTTCCATCCACCTGACGGAGATCGACGCGCATCACCAGCACCTGTTTGCGCTCTTCAACCGACTGTACGACGACTTTGTCGGCAAGGCCGACCCCAAGACGCTGAACGCGTTGTTTGACGAGTTGATCGACTACGCCACCTACCATTTTTCGGTGGAAGAACGCTGGATGCGAGACGAAGGATTTTCCGAACTGGAACTGCACCAGAAAGAGCACGACCTGTTCTCCAAACGGGCGTTGGAAATGCAAGGGGATTACAACGCCGGCAGGCGCAATCTCTCCCTGGAGGTTCTGTCTTTTCTCCACAACTGGTTAGCCAGACACATCCAACTCTCCGACGTTGAATTCGGCCATTTCCTTGCCGCCAAAAACACTCCCGGTTCCGGCGCCGCAGGCAACAGCAGCGCCACCGACCCGGTGGTCCCCAACAACTCCCAAGGGAGCGCAACACCATGAACCAAACAAGCAACGAGGCCGCGCGGACGATCAACGTCGGCAACAGGCTGACCATCGAAACCATAACCGATTTTGCGCAGCAAATTCGAACCGGGTTCAACGAGGCCGACGCCGTGGTCGTCGCCTTTGAGCCTGAAATCGAAATCGACGTCACGGCCCTGCAGGTGTTCTGCGCCGCCTGCAAAACAGCGGCCGCCGAAGGCAAACGTTTTGCCTACAGCGGTCCCCAGCCCCAGGCTTTACGCAATTTGGTCGCAGCCACCGGTTCGGAACGTCACAAACAATGTCTGGTGAACAGCAGCGCCTGTTTTCGCCGGTCGCAAGGAGAATAACAATGGGAAAAATAGTCATGACGGCGGACGATTCCGCCAGTGTCCGGCAAATGGTTGCCTTTACGCTCAAACAAAACGGCTACGACGTTATTGAAGCGGTGGACGGGCAAGACGCCCTAACCAAACTTGCCGCCAAAAAGGTGGACATGCTGCTGACCGACCTCAACATGCCCAAACTGGACGGCATTGGCCTGATTAAAGGGGTGCGGGCCAGCACGTTGAACAAGTTCATCCCCATCGTGATGCTCACCACGGAATCCCAGGACTCGAAAAAGGCAGAAGGCAAATCCGCCGGGGCCACCGGCTGGATCGTCAAACCCTTTAAACCGGAACAGTTGATTGCGGTGGTCAAAAAGGTGCTTGGATAAAGGCACAGGACAAAAAATGGCTTTTGCTCTCACCCGCCCTGCGCAAACGCAGCGGACCACATAAGGATCCGGACCATGTTCAAAGAACACATTGCCACCTATCGCGAAGAAGCCGGCGAACTGCTTGCCGAGCTGGAAACCTCCCTGCTCGACCTTGAAGAAACCCCGGACGACGACGATTTGATCAATCGCGTCTTCCGGGCCATGCACACCATCAAGGGATCGGGCGCGATGTTCGGGTTCGACGACATCGCCGCCTTCACCCACGAGGTGGAAACCGTGTTCGACCTGGTTCGCAACGGCAAAATGGCGGTGACCAAAGAACTGCTCGACCTGACCCTCAAATCCCGCGACCACATCACCACCTTGCTGGCCGCCTCGGTTGAAGGCGCAGAGATCGACAACGCCGCAGGCGACGCGCTGATCGCCGGCCTGCGGGGCCTTGTCGCCCCAACCAAGGCCGGTGAATCACCACCAGAAGACGTTCCGGCGGCTGCCGCAAACGCGCCCACCGATCAGACCGACCCGAACGATCTGCAGACCTGGCGCATCCGGTTTCAACCCAATCGCGAACTGCTGCTGTGCGGCAGTAATCCGGTGTCGCTGATCAACGAGTTGCGCAGCCTGGGCGATTGCCTGGTCACCGCCCAATTTGACGGCGTGCCGCCGCTCGACGCCCTGGTCGGCGAACACTGTTACCTCTATTGGGACATTGTTCTGACCACCTCCCGCGGCGAGGCGGCGATCAAGGACGTGTTCATCTTTGTTGAGGACGACTGCCAGATCAGCATCCAACTGATTGACGACCAGGCTGCAGGCGAGCCAGAGCATAAAAAACTCGGCCAAATCCTGGTGGAGCGCGGCGATCTTTCCCCGGAGGCGCTCAAGCAAACCCTGAACCAGCAGAAACCGCTGGGCGAGCTTCTGGTGGACCAAGGCGCGGTGACCTCGGACAAGGTGCTTTCCGCCCTGGATGAACAGCAGCAGATCCGCAAAATCAGACAGGAACAACCCGCCGCCGATGCCAGCGCCAGCATCCGGGTGCCGGCGGAACGGTTGGACCAGTTGGTCAATCTGGTTGGCGAGATGGTCACGGTGCAGGCCCGCCTAACCCAGGTGTCCAACACCCTGGGCGACGCGACCTTTATCTCGATAGCCGAAGAGGTGGAACGGCTGACCAACGAGTTGCGCGACACCGCGCTCAACATCCGGATGCTGCCCATCGGCAGCACCTTCAGCAAATTCAAACGGTTGGTGCGCGATCTCTCCCGCGAACTGGGCAAAGAAATCGAGATGGAAACCTTTGGCGCCGACACTGAACTCGACAAAACCGTGATCGAAAAACTCAACGATCCCCTGGTCCACATCATCCGCAACAGCATCGACCACGGCGTCGAAACCCCGGAAAAACGGATCGCAGCCGGCAAACCGGCCATGGGGACCATCCGCCTCGGCGCCGAACACGCCGGCGATTCGGTGCTGATCACCATCCACGACGACGGCGGCGGCATCAATCGCGACGCCATCCGCAACAAGGCCATTGAGCTGGAAATGATCCCGGCCAACGCCGAGCTGAGCGACCAGGAAATCTACAGCTACATCTTTGCCCCGGGGTTTTCCATGGCCGCCAAGATCACCAACATCTCAGGGCGCGGGGTCGGTATGGACGTGGTCAAGCGCGGCATCGAAGGCCTGCGGGGAACCATTACGGTGGACAGCGAACTTGGCAAAGGGACCACCATCACCCTGAAAATCCCGCTGACTCTGGCTATCATCGAGAGTCTGCTGGTCAAAATCGGCCCCAGCCATTTTGTCCTGCCCCTGGGGGCCGTGGAAGAATGCATCGAATTGTCACGAGAAGACATCCAGGCCGCCCATGGCCGCAACCTGGCCAATGTGCGCGGCCGCCTCACCCCTTTCATCTGCCTGCGCGATCAATTCGTCATAGGAGGGGAGCGGCCGGACATTGAGCAGATCGTTATTGTCTCGGTTCGGGGGGAACGCATTGGTTTCGTGGTTGATTTCGTGGTTGGCGAACACCAGACCGTGATCAAACCGCTCGGGGTGCTCTATCAGGACGTGAAAGGAATTTCCGGCGCCACCATTCTCGGCGACGGCTCGGTGGCCTTGATTCTTTCACCGGGCGACCTGGCCCAAAGGGCAAAATCCGCTGAACTTGACGCTGTATAATGCACCACCACCCGACCGCATAAAAAAGCACGATTTGCCCACAGATTGTTTTTCAGATATTCCCACTCACAACACTTCACGGAGGAAATAATATGCATTGGTTCTATAACATGACGTTAAAAGGGAAATTACTGGCAGGCTTTATCATGGTTGCCGTCATTGCAAGCCTCATCGGCGGCCTTGGCATTTATGGCATGAAAAAAATTGCCCAAGCCGACACCACGCTTTTTGAAAAAATCACGGTTCCTCTCGGAGAAATTGGGGAAGCGGCCATAGCTTTTCAGCGCGTGCGCTGCAATCTGGCGGAACGAATAATGGCCGACACCGCCGACGAGAAGAAAAAAATTGACGACCACGTCGCCACGTTGGAAAGCGACGTCACCAAATTGCTGGCCAGTTACGCAAAAACGCTGCTCACCGAAGAAGGCAAGAAGCGGATGGGCGAGCTCGACAAGGCGATGGATCGTTTTAATGACGGGGCCAAGAAATACACGGTGTTCATCGAGTCCGACAAAAAAACCGAGGCTTGGGCATTGTGGAAAGGAGACATGGAAAAGGAGCGGCTCGTCATTCAGGAACAGATTGATTGGATGTTTGCCGCGAAGGTGAAAATTGGCAACCAGACCTCCGAGGACAACACCGAGCTGGCCAACAACATGACAACAATCATGATCCTTTTTACCGTGTTTGGCACCCTCTTCGCCATCGGCGCGGGCCTGTTTATTGCTCGTATCGTCCTGCGGCAATTGGGCGGCGATCCCCAACAAGTGGGAAACATTGTCAACAAAGTCGCGGTTGGCGATCTCTCCCACGAAATCGTTCTGGCGTCAGGCGACGACAGCAGCGTCATGGCCGCCATGAAGAAAATGGTCGGAGCCTTTAACGGCATCACCGCCAACGCCAAGCAGGTGGCTCAGGGCAATCTGATGGTGGAACTGCAAAAACGCAGCGAGAATGACGAGTTAATGGAATCGCTGGCCGACATGGTCACCAAGTTGAGGGAGGTTGTCACCGAGGTGCAGGCTGCCGCCGACAACGTCTCCACCGGTTCCCAAGAGATGTCCGCCACTGCCCAGCAGATGTCCCAGGGCGCCACCGAACAGGCCGCCAGCGCCGAAGAAATTTCCTCAAGCATGGAGGAGATGGCCTCCAACATTCGCCAGAACACCGACAACGCCATGCAGACCGAAAAGATTGCGGTCAAGAGCGCATCCGACGCCAAAGAGGGCGGCAAGGCAGTCACCGAAACCGTGTCGGCAATGAAACAGATCGCCACCAAGATCTCGATTATCGAGGAAATCGCCCGTCAGACCAATCTTCTCGCCCTGAACGCCGCCATTGAGGCCGCGCGCGCCGGCGAGCACGGCAAGGGCTTTGCCGTGGTGGCCTCTGAGGTGCGGAAACTGGCGGAACGGAGTCAGTCGGCCGCCGGCGAGATCAGCCAGTTGTCCACCACCAGCGTCGCCATTGCTGAGCAGGCCGGCGACATGCTCGGCAAAATGCTGCCGGACATCCAGAAAACCGCTGAACTGGTCCAGGAAATCAATGCCTCAAGCAAGGAACAGGACACCGGCGCCGATCAGATCAACAAGGCCATCCAACAACTAGACCAAGTCATCCAGCAAAACGCCGGGGCCGCCGAGGAAATGGCCTCGACGACCGAGGAACTCTCCAGCCAAGCGGAGCAGCTCAAGGCGACCATCGCCTTCTTCACCCTGGACACCGGTCGGCAACGCCGGGTAACGCCGCCTCCCCAGCTCAGCAAGCAGCACATGATTGGCCACATCGCCTCCAAGACCGCTATGACTCCCAAACCCGGAACTGCGAAATTCAAACCGGCCAAAACCGCCAAGGCCGAAGGCGGCATCCATCTGGACATGGGCTTCAAAGGCGGCGCAGACCACCTTGATGATGAGTTTGAAAAGTTCTGATTAATCATACCGTCATGTTGTCGGGCTGGAGCCCACGGGACCGATGCTTTGCGTTCCTGTGCTCCAACCCGGCGCCCCCATCGCAGTCAAAGGAGAGAGCCCCATGAGTGTGGCAGGAATAACTGAAACCGTTCAATATCTGACCTTTAAGCTGGCAGAGGAAATTTTTGCTTTTGATGTGGCCAAGGTCCGGGAAATCCTGGAACTGACCTCGATCACCAAGGTTCCGCAGACCCCGGATTTCATGCGGGGGGTCATCAACCTGCGGGGGAGCGTGGTGCCGGTGATTGACCTGCGGCTCAATTTCGGCATGCAATGCACGGAACAGACCGTCAACACCTGCATCATCGTGGTGGAGGTCAACCTGACAGGTGAAATCCTGGTGCTTGGCGTGCTGGCCGATTCGGTGCAGGAGGTGGTGGAAATGGAGCCGGACCATATTGAACCGCCGCCCCAATTTGGCGCCAAACTGAACACCGAATTCATCAAGGGCATGGGCAAAGTGGAAAACGATTTTGTCATGATTCTTGACATCGACAAGGTCTTTTCCGCAAACACGTTGACGGATATCCAGGGGAACTTGACCCAAGGAACAGTGCAGTAAAGCAATTAAAATCTCAAGTATCTGCCGGCTCTCTAGCCGCGTCTATCAGCAAGGTTCTCTCTATTTAACAATCTTGGAGGAAAAGATGGCTTGGTTCAGTAATATGACTCTGAAGGGAAAACTGTTGCTCGGATTTATCACCGTAGCGATTATTGCCGGCGTTATCGGCGGCTATGGCATCTACAACATCAGGCTCCTTGATGCCGCCGGCGCCAGGATGTACGAAAAAGTGACCGTCCCCCTCGGCCAAATGGCCGACATATCCATCGCCTTTCAACGAATTCGGGTTAATTCCCGCGATTTCACCAGCTCGACCACTCCGGACAAGCAGGAACTTTTTGCCGGCCGGATCAAGGAACTTCGTGGGACCATCGACAAACAAGCCGACCTTTATGAAAAAACGATTCTGACCGACGAAGGACGCAAGCTCTTTGAGGAATTCAAAAAATCCCGAGCCGCCTACGGTGTCCAGCTGGACAAGGTAATGACGCTGGCCAAGGAAGGGAAAGGTGGAGAAGCAGCAGCATTGATGCAAGGCGAGGCGGGCAAGGCTGCCCGAGACGAGCAGAATGCTATCGAGAAGTTGATGGAAAGCAAGGTTGAGATTGCCAAGCAGACCTCCGCGGAAAACAGCGCCACTGCCAAAACTGCCAATACCGTGATGTCCGTATTATCGCTCCTCGGCGTGATTCTGGCCATCGGCCTGGGCCTGATCATCGCCCGCATCGTCCTGCGGCAATTGGGCGGGGATCCGAAGCAGGTCGGCGAGGTGGCCAACCTAGTCGCCATGGGCGATCTCTCCCGTGATGTTGCCGTGCCCCAGGGCGACACCACCAGCGTCATGGCGGCCATGAAAAAAATGGTTGACACCATTCGGGCCCTGGTTGCCGACACCAATATGCTGGTCACCGCCGCAGTGGACGGCAAACTGGCCATTCGTGCCGATGCGTCCAAGCACCAGGGCGATTTTCAGAAGATCGTCGCCGGGGTCAACAGCACCCTGGATGCGGTGATCGGCCCGCTGAACGTTTCCGCCGATTACGTCGACAAAATTGCCAAAGGAATTATCCCTCCGGCGATTACCGACAACTACAACGGCGATTTCAACGCGATCAAAATTAATCTCAATAATATGGTCAAGATGATGGGCGACCTGCTGGCCCAGACCGACATTTTGATCAAAGGCGCTGCCGATGGCGAACTGGACAAAAGAGCCAACGCGGATATGTTTGTCGGCGGCTGGAACCAGTTGGTCAAAGGTGTTAACGCGACCGTCGCCAACATCGTCAACCCACTTATGGTTACTGCCGATTATGTGGACAAGGTTTCTAAGGGCGACATGCCGCCAACCATCACCGATACCTATAAAGGCCAGTACAACCTCATCAAGAACAACATCAACGTCCTTATCGAGGCTACCAACAATATCACCGCTAATGCCAAGCAGGTGGCCCAGGGCAACCTGATGGTCGAGCTGAAAAAACGCTGTGACAATGATGAATTGATGGAATCTTTGGCCAGTATGGTCGACAAGCTGAAAGAGGTAGTCACCGAGGTGCAGGCTGCCGCCGACAACGTCTCCTCCGGCGCCCAGGAGATGTCCGTCACCGCCCAGCAGATGTCCCAGGGCGCCACCGAACAGGCCGCCAGCGCCGAGGAGGTTTCCTCGAGCATGGAGCAGATGGCCTCCAATATTCGCCAGAATACCGACAACGCCATGCAGACCGAAAAGATTGCGGTCAAAAGCGCCTCCGACGCCAAAGAGGGCGGCAAGGCAGTCACCGAAACCGTGTCGGCAATGAAACAGATTGCCACCAAGATCTCGATTATCGAGGAAATCGCCCGCCAGACCAATCTTCTCGCCCTGAACGCCGCCATTGAGGCCGCGCGCGCCGGCGAACACGGCAAGGGCTTTGCCGTGGTGGCCTCTGAGGTGCGGAAACTGGCGGAACGGAGTCAGTCGGCCGCCGGCGAGATCAGCCAGTTGTCCACCACCAGCGTCGCCATTGCCGAGCAGGCCGGCGACATGCTCGGTAAAATGCTGCCGGACATCCAGAAAACCGCTGAACTGGTCCAGGAAATCAATGCTTCAAGCAAGGAACAAGACACCGGCGCCGATCAGATCAACAAGGCCATCCAGCAGCTTGACCAAGTCATTCAGCAAAACGCGGGCGCAGCCGAGGAAATGGCCTCGACCACCGAGGAACTCTCTAGCCAGGCTGAGCAGCTCAAGGCCACCATCGCCTTCTTCACCCTGGACACCGGTCGGCAACGCCGGGTGACGCCGCCTCCCCAGCACGGCAAGCAGCCCATGATTGGCCACATCGCCCCCAAGGCCGGCATGCCCACCATGGCCGCCATGGCCGCAAAACCCGGAACTGCAAAACTCAAACCGGCCAAAACCGCCAAGGCCGAAGGCGGCATCCATCTGGACATGGGCTTCAAAGGCGGCGCAGACCACCTCGATGAAGAGTTTGAAAAGTTCTGATTCATACCGTCATGTTGTCGGGCTGGAAGCCCACGGGACCGGCGCTTTGCGCCCCTGTGTTCCAGCCCGGCGCACCCATCGCAGTCAAAGGAGAGAGCCCCATGAGTGTGGCAGGAATAACTGAAACCGTTCAATATCTAACCTTTAAGCTGGCAGAGGAAATTTTTGCTTTTGATGTGGCCAAGGTCCGGGAAATCCTGGAACTGACCTCGATCACCAAGGTTCCGCAGACCCCTGATTTCATGCGGGGGGTCATCAACCTGCGGGGGAGCGTGGTGCCGGTGGTTGACCTGCGGCTCAGTTTCGGCATGCAATGCACGGAACAGACCGTCAACACCTGCATTATCGTGGTGGAGGTCAACCTGGCAGGTGAAATCCTGGTGCTTGGCGTGCTGGCCGATTCGGTGCAGGAGGTGGTGGAAATGGAACCGGATCACATTGAACCGCCGCCCCAACTCGGCACCAAACTGAATACTGAATTTATCAAGGGCATGGGCAAGGTGGAAAACGATTTTGTCATGATCCTTGACATCGACAAGGTCTTTTCTTCGGAAGAACTGACTGACATCCAAGGCAACACGGCTGCATGATTAGGTATTTTTTGTTGGGCGTCAGTTGATGCAACAAACCGAAAAAAGTGCGAGCAGCGGCATGAGCATCTATTTACCTGCAAAAATGAAAGATAAGGAGTTCAAGCAGTTCAGTTCGTTCATTTATGAACAGGTTGGCATCACCTTGCCGCCCTCCAAAAAAACCATGCTTGAGGCGCGATTGCAAAAACGCCTTAAAACCTTGGCAATCGATTCGTTTGAGGCCTACGGCAGCTATGTTTTCAGCCCTGAAGGCCAGCTCGCAGAGCGGACCCATCTTATTGACGTCGTCACCACCAACAAGACCGATTTTTTCCGAGAACCTGGCCATTTTGAACATTTGACCCAGAAGGCGTTGCCGGCAATCATACGGCGACGAGGAGAACGTTTTTCCGAACCGGTGCGCATCTGGAGCGCTGGTTGCTCAAGCGGCGAGGAACCCTATACCCTGGCCATGGTGTTGACGGATTTTGCCGCAGCGCATCCAGGGTTTCGTTTTTCCATTCTGGCTTCGGACATCAGTTCCAGAATCCTCGACACGGCCAAAACCGCCATTTACCCTGAAGAACGGACCGCTGGCATTGATCCCCATTTCATGAAGAATTATTTCCTGCGCAGTAAGGACAGAAATCGCGCCCTGGTCCGTGTGTGTCCAGCATTACGCTCTCGGGTCGTTTTTCGCAGGATCAATTTCATGGATGCCGACCTTGGCATTACCGAGAAAATGGATGTTATTTTCTGTCGCAATGTGGTCATCTATTTTGACAAGCCGACCCAGCAGAATCTGATGCGCAAATTTCATCAGCAATTGCGGCCGGGAGGCTATTTGTTTTTAGGACACTCCGAGACGCTGAACGGTATTGATGTGGATTTTACCACCGTGGGTTCCACCGTGTACCAAAAGACATGAAAAACATCATTGCCAGCCACACCTGCAACGCCTTCCTCAAACCGGGAGAGGTCATCGTCTCCGCCAATCCCATACTGGTGAGCACAGTCTTGGGGTCGTGTGTGGCTGTAACCATGTATTCAAACGAAACTGGAGTGGGATCCATCTGTCACGCCATGCTGCCCAACAACGACCTCAAGCAAGCCGACAATCTCCTCTATGTTGACACCGCCATTCGCTATCTGCATTACAAAATGGTGGAGTACGACAGCCAGTTTGATATGGAAGTCAAACTCTTTGGCGGGGCACAGGTGCTGTCCGGCGATTATTCCAACACTACCAAAAGGTCGGTTGGCGAGCAAAACATTCTCCAGGCAACAAAAACACTGGATCAGCTCGGCCTGCAGATTGCCAAAACAGACACGGGTGGGCGAGCAGGACGAAAACTCTTTTTTTCGATCAAAAACGGAGACGTCTATCTGCGCAAACTTAAACTCAGCGGAATCGTTTGCGCCTGTACTCAAGGGTTGAAGGCATGAGTAAAATCAAGGTTCTGGTGGTCGACGATTCCGCCCTGGTGCGGCAGACCCTGTGCGAAATTCTCAATTCCGACCCTGAGATCGAGGTGGTCGGCACGGCAGCCGATCCCTTTCTGGCGGCGGAGCGTTTGAAAACGGTGGTGCCCGACGTCATTACCCTGGACATCGAAATGCCGCGCATGGACGGCCTGACCTTCCTCCAGAAACTGATGAGCCAGCACCCCATCCCGGTGGTGATGTGCTCCAGCCTCGCCGGAAGCGGCTCCGAATCGGCGCTCAAAGCCATGGAATACGGGGCGGCGGACATCATCGCCAAACCGCGCATGGGCACCAAACAGTTCATTGAGGAATCGCGGATCATGATCTGCGAAGCAATCAAGGGCGCGGCCGCCAGTCAACCCGGCCAATCGCGACCGTCCCGCAGCACCCTGAAGGAGATTTCACCGAAATACTCGGCCGACGTCATCATCGACAAGCCCAATTCCAAGGCCATGATCCAAACCACCGAAAAAGTGGTGGTGGTCGGCGCCTCCACCGGCGGCACCGAAGCCCTGCGAATCTTCTTGGAAATGATGCCCGAAAACGCGCCAGGAATTGTGATTGTGCAGCACATGCCGGAGAACTTCACCAGCGCCTTTGCCCGGCGGCTCGACTCGCTGTGCAGAATCACGGTCAAAGAGGCCCAGGACAACGACACCGTGATGCGAGGTCGCGCCCTGATCGCCCCTGGCAATCACCACGCCCTGCTCAAACGCAGCGGGGCCCGCTATTATGTTGAAATCAAAGACGGGCCGCTGGTGTCGCGACACCGGCCCTCGGTGGATGTGCTGTTCCGCTCGGCGGCACGCTACGGAGGCAAAAACGTGGTGGGCGTGATCATGACCGGCATGGGCGACGACGGCGCCCGCAGCATGAAGGAGATGTTCGACGCCGGGGCGATCACCATTGCCCAGGACGAGGCCACCTGCGTGGTGTTCGGGATGCCTTCGGAGGCCATCAAACACGGCGGCGTCCACGAGGTGATGCCGCTTACGCGCATTGCCGGGGAAGTGTTGCGGATATGCTCCTGAACCGCCTGCACCCCGCCTGCGAGCCGCCTCTGCCTGGCCGGACGCTCTTTGCCTGACGAACCGGCGAACGCCCAGGGCCTTGTCGTATGAATATCAAGGAGCAGCAACTCTTGCGCGCCTGCACGGTTCTTTTTGGCGCCGAGGTGATGGTGTCGCGAGGCTTTCTCGACTATCTCCAACTCAGCGGTTTGAAAAGCGCCTACCGCAGACGCGCGCTGGAAACCCACCCTGACGGCGACCGGACGCCTTCCTCAGCCTGTGATGCGGCAAAATTTTTTGAGGTGCGGGAGGCCTACGCCAGGCTGCTGGACTTTCTCCGGCGCCGAGACGGCTCAGGCGCTGATCTGGATCAGGCCCGGCAGGCGCCCCCAGCGGGATCGGTACCACCTGCGCCGTCCAGCGCGCAACCGCCCCCCAGGGGACCAAAAGCCTCGGCCAGGACAACCCCATCCGACGCCGGCCAGGATTCGCCCTTTGTGATCAAGATTAACCCCATCGTTCTCCCGCCCCTTGCACGCGGCCCAGCGGCAACCTCCATCGACCGATTCCATCAGGGCCCACTTCCGAATCGTCCCCTGCTCTTTGGCCACTTTCTCTACTATTCCGGGCTGACCACCTGGCGCACCATCACTCGCATCCTGATCTGGCAAAAACAAAGCCGCCCCCGTTGCGGCGAACTGGGCAATCGGTTCGGGATGCTTAACCCGGACGACATCGCCCTGATTCTTCGCAACAAAACAACCCACACCCCTTTCGGCGAAGTGGCCCTTGCCTTGGGGCTGTTGAGCGAGGGGCAGCTGCAGAGGCTGCTCATGCAGCAGCAGCGTCTGCAGAAGAAATTTGGCGCTATCCTTTTGGAAAAACAGCTGGTTGATGAGCAGGAACTTCGAGCCCTGCTGCGGTTGTTCAGGCTCCACAACCAGGCCTCGGCCCTGGACAACCGGCTCCGTTTCCGGTCGCGGTAAGCCGGTGGAGCGAACTCGGGAAACTTGATTCCGCAGTGGGATCATTCCCCGGGCCAGGGGTCACTCCCCAAAGGGAGACGCCTGATGAAAATCAGGGTTGTAATGCGCGGCGCTGGCGAACTCCTGCATCCAGCCGTTGACGAAGCCTAGACGCTCCATTTCAGCCGCCGCTTGTGCGTACTCCTCAGGCAGGAGCTGCCGATTCAGGGGGGGCAGGTCGGCGACGGCTCCAATCGGGTGATACTGGGACATCAGGGACAGACTGAGGCGGTTGGAGAGTTCGCCGGCAAGAAAACGGAGCGCTCCCAGGCTGTTGTCCACCGCCCCCGGCAGAACCAGATGGCGAACGATCATCCCCCGCTCGGCCAGCCCCTCGTCGTCGAGATGGAGCAGGTTGCCCTTCTGACGATACATCTCGCCTAAAGCCGCCGCCGCCACCTCGGGATAATCGGCGGCGGCCGACCATCTGCCGGCCAGGACTGGATCGCTGTATTTGTAATCCGGCAGATAAACGTCCACCCGGTCCTCAAGTTCCCGCAAGGTCTCCACCCGGTCATAGCCGTTGGAATTGTAGACAACCACCGGCCGAAAGCCTCGTTGTTGCACCGCATCAATCAGGGCGAGCATCTGCACAACCATGTGCGAGGGCGAGACAAAGCCCAGCCGATTAACGCCGGTCGCCAGGATTTTGGCGATGGCGTCGGCCGCCGCCGTCAGCGACCAATTCGCAGTGGGAAGCGGGCTGGTGTTGCGGGAGATTTGATGATTTTGGCAAAAAAGACAGCCCAGATTGCAATGGCTAAAGAACACATTGCAGATGCCCCGGCCGCCGCTGAGCACCGGCTCCTCGCCCCGATGCAGGGTGATGGCGGCAATGGCGAGGCCGTCGTCCACCCGGCAGAAGCCGTTGGGTCCGGCTGTTCGGTCTGCCCCGCATTGTCGGGGGCAAAGACGGCATTCGCGCAGGGAAAACGAGGGCGGCAAGCAGGTTGAACCAGGGGTCATAAGGGGGTGAAGCTCTTGAAATGGGGAGTCTGGACGCCGCGCCGCCAATCAACGGCGAAAGCGTCCAGGTCGGAGTTATTTTACTGAGTGGGCGCAGATTGTTTGAGGAGGAGTTCTTCTTCCGGCGTCAACTTTCTCCTTTTTCTCTGCTCTTGTTGCTGTTGTTGCTGCGGCTGGCGTTGCTGAGCCTCTTCCTGCTGACGGCGTTGCAGCTGCTGTTGTCTCCCTTGTTCCTCCGCCTGCTGGCGGCGCTGGACTTCCTGTTGTTGACGTTGCTGCGCCTCTTCCTGCTGCCGACGCTGCGCTTCCTGTTGCTGGCGTTGTTGGGATGCTTCTTGGCGCTGGCGCTGCGCCGACTCCTCTTGACGCTGTTTCGCCTCAAGCTCTTGCCGTCGTTGTTGTTCCTGGCGACGCCCTTGTTCTTCCTGCTGACGGCGTTGCAACTCCTGTTGTCTTCCCTGCTCTTCCGCCTGCTGACGGCGCTGGACTTCCTGCTGTTGGCGTTGCTGCGTTTCCGCCTGCTGGCGACGTTGGACTTCCTGTTGCTGGCGCTGCGCGGAGTCCTCCTGCCGCTGTTTTGCCTCAAGCCCCTGGCGTCGTTGCTGCTCTTGCTCTTGGCGCCGCCCTTGTTCTTCCTGTTGACGGCGTTGCAGCTCCTGTTGTCTCCCCTGCTCCTCTGCCTGTTGACGGCGCTGTGTTTCCTGTTGTTGGAGTTGCTGCGCTTCTTCCCTTCTCGGCCGCTGCACAGCCTCTCCTTGCTGCTGTTTCGCCTCAATCTCCCGCCGCTGCTGCTCTTGACGCCGCCCTTGCTCTTCCTGTTGGCGTCGTTGCACATCCTCTGGTCCGCGTCGCCCAGCCGCTTGCTCTTGCCGCGCCTTCAACGCATCGTTTTGGCCTGGTTGCTGCGCGCCCTGCTCCACCGGTTGTCGCTGCTCATCGGTTGGCCGCCGCCGATCCAGATTGGCAGGACTGCGGTCCGGCGTTGGCCCTTGTTGGCTTTCGCGATCTCGTGGAGATCGGATTCTCCGCTCCTGTGCCTGATCGCCCTGGCCCGATGCGTCCCGCCCTTGGTCAAGCGCGGCCGGCTCACGCCTCCCTTGCGGCGCGCCGCCGGTCTGTGGGGCAATGTTTGCAGGATTGCGCAACGCGTTCCCCTCGTCCTTGGGCGCGCGCGTCCGCCGGCTCTCATCGGGCCCGGTCGCATCCCGCTTTGGTTCGACCGAATCGCCCAAGCGGCGGTCCGGTCGATCAGAACCAGCGCGGTTGTCAGGCGTGATCCGCCGTTCCCGCTCGCGGGGCTTGATCTCCTTGGGCGGCGCAACGGTCCTGTCGATAGGGGCCTTGGTCTTGCCCGCCTCCACCAGCCGGCTGCTCAGCGTTGGCGCGCGCATCTCCTTTTGCGGCGGCGGCCCTGCGCTGACCTTGACCCGGGTCAAATCCTTTTCAATTCTGGCTCGATTGATGCGGCCGGCGTCTTTGCTCATCTTCTGATTGCTGTTGATCCGCTCCGCCACCATGGCGTGCGGCTTGCGGCCCACCTGGGCGTCGCTGTAGGCAAATCGGCGTTTGTCGTTGTCAAAGGCCTTGGCCATCGGCAGGGGTTTGAATGACTTGGCAAGTTCAGCCCGATCAAAATCGCGACGCAGATGGGGGGTGTACCGACTGCCCTGGTACAACCGATCCCGGTTGACGACAACCGCCTCGTTAAGATATCGATACTTATTGATATTGATGATGTTCACGGTGTTGTGATTGATCACCCTGGTGCGATGGCCCCAAGGCCGATGGCCGTAATAAATTTCGTTGGGCCCCAGCGGCACCCAGCCCACCGATTCGCGGCCGTGGATCCACCCTACCCGGCCCGGATACCAGCCAAAACTGATGAAAATGCTGGGCGTGTTGGGGTGCCTGCGGACCACCGGCGGCATCCAGTACCAGGTGTGAAAAGCCTCGACATACACCCAGGAACCGTAGTGGTGGGTGACGTAGCCAAAGGGCTCGTCGGGAATCCAGCAGTTGTCGCCGTAGTACTGGGTCCAACGGCCGACAGTGAAGGGACGCCAGCCGGGATCAACGCGGACGGGCCGCCACATGTCGCGATACGCGCCCTCATACTGCACCCGCTCCCAACGACCGTTGTCTTCAAAAACATAGGATTCCTCGCGGATCGGTTCGGGCAGCAAATCCGCCATCCGGCTGCGGGACTGCTCCCGTTCGGCCCACACGGAGTCGCGATGCGCGTTCCAGTCGTCCCAGTCTCCGTCCACGGCGCCGTTGCCTTGGGCCGTGCCTTGCTTGTCGGCGATAATCGATTCGCCGCCTTCGCGCACCGGGAACCTGGAGCCGGTGGCGTCGTGGACAAAATCAACCGTGCCGCGCACCGCGATCACTTCCATCGATTCATCGCCCACATACAGGTCAAACGCTGAACCGGCCGGGGCAACCACATAGCCAAAGGGCGTGGTGGTCTTGATCACCCCGTTGCGGCTTTTGTTGTAGAAGCGGGCCATGCCCGAGGCCACGTCCAGGGTGGTGGCGTCCATGTTCATGTCGATCAACTGCATCTGGGTGTTGGCGCCGACGCGCATCCAGGCGCCGCTGGGCATAATGAACTCGGCCTTGGCGTCTTCGCCCGAATAGAGGGCGTCGTCCAGGCCAAAGGGCGCGTCCTTGACCGTAAGCACCCAATCGTTTTCTTCTTCGACGTAGCGCAGCAGTTTGCCTTCAACGTGCGACACCCGACCAATCAGGACGCCTTCCCGATCATCGACGGCGCCGGCCGGTCCAGCGACAAACAGCGCCGCAACAACACAACACAGCGCAAAACTGAGGTAACGCGCAACATGGAACATGGTCGTCTCCTTGAGTGGACGTTTGTCGCGGCCGAGGGGCCGTTTGAATCCAGTAGACTGCACTGTAAAGTTTTGTGGAACGGATTTCAAGCGCCTCCCTTCTTTTTACCGTCGCGGCCGCCCGGCCCATTGAGCCTATTGAGCATCCACCCAGGAAAATCACTGGTTGTGCGCAAACGCGTTTTGCCGTACATGGAAAGGCAAGCAGGCACAGGCGCCAACCAAGACGCACTGCGCAGCGACTTCCCTCCAATCCCAGGTGCATCAATGTCAACCGATCAGGACAAACCGACCGCCGCAGCAGCCCAAAGCGCAACCCCGGACAAGCTGCTGTCCTCGATTCACAAAATCAGCAGCCTGCTGACCCGGACCATTTCGCTCGATAAAATCCTGACCTCGATCGTCAAGGAAACCTGCCTGGTCTTTGGGTTCACCCGCATGGCCATTTTTCTCGCCGACAAGGACCGGCGTCTGCTGGAATGTTGCTACATCCACGGCTTCAACGCCCAGGATTCGCAACGGGCGCGGCGCTTCCCCTATCGCCTGGGCGATCAGGACTGCGTTGAAACCAGGGTCGCGCAACAGGGCAAAACCGTCTTTGTTAAAGACTATCTCAGCGACCCGCGCATGACCGCCATCGACCTGACCGTCAGTCGGATCATGGGCCGCGTTTCCACCATTGCCGTGCCGCTGAAAATCAGAAAAGACGTCATTGGCTTGATCACCGCCGACAAAGACGACGTTCGCCTGAAACTGACCCAAAAAGACATCAACGCCTTTTCCACCTTTGCCAACCAAGCCAGCATCATCATTGAAAACGCACGGCTGCAGGCGCAAAACCAGCAAAAAATCAAGCAACTGCTCACCCTGCAGGAGATCAGCAAGAAAACCAGCTCCACCTTTCACCTCGGCAAGCTGTTTCAGGTGATCAGCGCCAGCGCCCTGCAACTGACTAAGGCGTCCAGCGCCCGGCTATTCCTGCTCGACGACGAGGGCAAGGCCTTGTCGATGGTTTCCAGCAGCGGCCCGGCCATCAAGGACAAAAAACGGCTTCGGCTTAAGCTGGGCGACGCTGTGGCCGGTTTAGCCGCCCACGCCGCGCAAACCGGCGCGCCGGCGCTGATCAACGACGCCGCCCCGGACCGGCAAGAGCCGCGCTTCGACGGCGCGGTTGCCCAACTCGCAGCGCCGCTGATCAGCGAAAAACGGGTGCTGGGGGTGCTGCATGTTGCCAGCGACCAGCCAGGGGCCTTTTCTGAGGACGACCTCAAGCTGTTGATGATCTTTGCCGGCCACAGCGCCAGCCTGATTAAAAATGTCCGGCTCTACGGCCAGGTGATGACCGAACGCAATCTGCGGGAAAACATCCTGGAAAGCTCGCCCAACAGCATCATTTCCCTCAACCTGCGCAAGGAAATATCGTCCATCAACCGGCGCGCCGAAGAGATGTTCGGCTTCAAACGCAAGGAGGTGCTGGGGAAAAAAGCGGCAATGGTCTTTGACCAGGAGATTGCCCACATCATCGACCTGGCCCTGGACGATCACGCCGTGGTCAACCGCAAGGAAATCAACCCCAACCACGGCGCAACCGCGCTGGGCGTGACCTCCTCGCTGCTGCGCAACCACCAGTCCGCCCTAATCGGGGCAATGATCATTGTCCGCGACCTGACCGAGGAAAAAAAGACCGACGAGCTGATCCGCCGGATCGACCGGCTGACCTCGCTTGGCCAACTGTCCGCCGGCATTGCCCATGAAATCCGCAATCCGCTGGCCAGCATCTACTTCAACGTGCAATTGCTGGCCAAAAAACTGCCGGCGTCCGACCCGACCCACAGCCTGCTGGGCGACACCCAGGAAGGGGTCAACCGCATCCGCACCCTGGTCAAGGGGATGCTCGATTTCGCCAAACCTTCGCCGCCCAGCCTCAAGCACGATTCCCTGCCCCGGATCATCCACGAATCGATTGCCCTGATGGAGTCGCAGCTGCGGAAAAACAAGGTGGAGGCGGCGCTCCATTTCGAGGACGACCTACCGGACATTGTCTGCGACCCTCACCAGATCCAGCAGGTGTTGATCAATCTGCTGATCAACGCCATGGACGCCATGCCCGACGGCGGCCGCATCGACCTGGACGCCCAGTTTGCAGGCGCCGGCCCCTGCGGCGAGGTGAAGCTGCGCTGCACCGATCACGGGGTCGGCATCTCGCCGGAAAATTTAGGCAAAATATTCAATCCGTTTTTCACCACCAAACCGGAAGGCACCGGGCTGGGGTTGTCGATTGTCCATAAAATCCTGGAGCAGCACCAGGTTGCGGCAGAGGTGACCAGCCAGCCGAACCAGGGCACAACCTTTCTGCTGAAATTTCCGGCCTGCCGGATCGAGAGACCGCGATGCACCGTTATACCATTCTGATTGTTGACGACGACCGTCTGCTGCAAAAGGCGCTGAACAACATCCTGCGCGAGCGCTACGACCCGGTGATCGCCGGCAGCGGCGAAGAGGCTCTGCGGCTGCTCGACAAACAGACCGTTGATCTGGCCCTGCTCGACGTCCGCCTGCCCGGCATCGACGGGGTCGAGACCCTGCGGCGGATCAAGGCGGCGCACAAAGATTTGCTGGTGATCATGATGACCGCCTACGAGGACGTGCAGACGGTGATCGCCTCGATGAAGCTGGGCGCCCACGATTACCTGGTCAAGCCGCTGGAAATGGAGATGTTCGAGCTGATTGTGGCCAAGGCCCTGGAAACCCTGCAGCTCAAAAAAGAGGTCGAGGCTTTGCGCCAGGGCTACCGGCGGCGATTTGACCGGGAGCAGATTGTCGGCGAGAGCCCGGCGGTCAAGCAGGTGTTCGAGTTTGCCGCCAAGGTGGCCAAGGGCGACGACACCACGGTGTTGATCGAAGGCGAAAGCGGGGTGGGCAAGGAGGTGGTGGCCCGGATGATCCATCACTGTTCCAGCCGCTTCGACAAGCCCTTTGTCGGCATCAACTGCGGGGCGATCAGCAAGGAATTGCTGGAAAGCGAACTGTTCGGCTATGATCGCGGCGCCTTCACCGGCGGCCTGCAGGAAGGCAAGAAGGGCAAGATCGAGATGGCCGACGGCGGCGCCCTGCTGCTCGACGAAATCAGCGAACTGCATCCGGCCGCCCAGGTCAAGCTGCTGCGTTTCCTGGAGGAACGGGAGTTCTACCCCGTGGGCGGGGCGCGCAAAAAGAAGGTCGACGTGCGGATCATCGCCGCCACCAACCGCAGCCTGGAGGCCCAGGTGCGGGCCGGCGCATTTCGCGAGGACCTCTTTTATCGGCTCAACGTCGCCCGGGTGATTGTGCCGCCGCTCTCCCAGCGCTCGGCCGACATTCTGCCCCTGACCCTGCTGTTCCTCGACAAATTCAATCATAAATTCGGCAAACGCTTCCGCCGCATCTCAGACGAGGCCAGGGATATGCTGCTTTCGCATCCCTGGCGGGGCAACATCCGCGAGCTGAAAAACGCGGTTGAACGGGTGGTGTTGATGGAAGACAGCGACTGCCTCGAAGCCGATCATCTCGCCTTTCTCGTTCCCGGCCGCCAGACGGCGCGGCCATCGGAGCCGATGCAACTGAGCATCCCGCCGGGAGGATTGAACCTGGATCAGCTCACCCGCGACCTGATCATCCAGGCCCTGGAGCTAAGCGGCGGTAACCGGACCAAGGCGTCCAAACTATTGGGCATTTCACGCCCTACCCTGATTTACCGTATCGAAAAACACCGCATCGTCGTGTGAGGCGCGGCCGGGTTCGCCCCTTCCGTCGCCTCTCCCCTTTCTGATTTCGTCTGGTTTCCTCTGTTTCGTCCTGCTGAGTGCAGCATATCCTTCACTCCAGCCAACTCACTGTAGTTTCCCCGTTTATCGGCAGCGTCACCGATAGTTCCCCTGGCTGGCCGCAGAACCGTTGAAGCATTTGCTCCATTGGGTTGCGGCTCCGCCTTTCGCTATTCAAATCATTTTCTAATATTTCAGCATGTTAACAGCTTGGCCGAAGATGGCACGGCTTATGCTGAACCATCTCTTCAATATCGACGGTTCGCAGCCCGGTTGATCCCTGGGGTGATTGGACGCCGGCTTATTCCATTTCAAAAATGACGCACCCGCACCGGCGAGGTTTTGCTGTGCGCGTCAAGCCTCGTTTGATTGAGACATAATGGAATGAGACCCCGGCAAGATCAGCGAGCCTCACATCGATTTGCACCATCCATCCCCGCCAATTGGCGACAAAAAAAGGAGAACACCATGCGAGAGGCAGTGATTGTCAGTGCGGTTCGGACCCCCTTGGGCAGCTTCAACGGAACCCTGGCCAATATTGGCGCCACCAAATTGGGCGGCCTGATCATCGAGGAGGCCGTGCGTCGGGCCGGGATTGCCAAGGAAGAGGTCAACGAGGCAATCATGGGCATGGTCCTGCCCTGCGGCTACGGCCAGAATCCGGCCAAACAGGCGGCGATCCAGGCCGGCTTGCCCTGGGAGGTCGAGGCGGTGACCGTCAACAAGGTCTGCGGCTCCGGCCTCAAGGCGGTAATGCTGGCGGCCCAGGCGGTGCAAACCGGCGACGCCGACGTGGTGGTTGCCGGCGGCATGGAAAACATGACCATGGCTCCCTACTACCTGAGCAAGGCGCGGTTCGGCTACCGCATGGGCGAGGCGGCAATGCACGATCACATGGTCCACGACGGCCTGTGGGACATTGTCAACGATTTCCACATGGGCATTTCCAACGAACTCTGTTCCGAGCGCTACAACGTCAGCCGCGAGGAGCAGGACCGCTACGCCGCCGAATCCTATCGCCGCACCCTGGCCGCCCAGGCGGCCGGCAAGTTCGACGAGGAGATCATGGCAGTGGAGATTCCCCAGCGCAAGGGCGAGCCCAAGGTGTTCTGGAAGGACGAATGCCCGACGGAAACCACCTACGAGATGCTGGCCAAGATGAAACCGGCCTTTAAGCCGGGCGGCGTCACCACCGCCGGCAACGCCTCGATCATCTCCGACGGCGCGGCCGCGGTGGTGGTGATGAGCCGGGAAAAGGCCGAGGCCCTGGGCTGCACCATCCTGGCAACCATCGGCGCTCAGGCGTCCTACGGCATTGACATGAAATACGTGCTGGTGGCCCCGATCTGGGCCGTGCCCAAGTGTCTGGACAAGGAAGGAATCGGCAAGGACGACGTCGACCTCTTTGAGATCAACGAGGCCTTCAGCGGTTCCACGGTGGCGGCATTAAAAACCCTGGAACTCGATCCGGCCAAGGTCAACGTCAACGGCGGCAGCGTCGCCCTGGGCCATCCCATCGGCGCCAGCGGTTGCCGGCTGCTGGTGACGCTGGTGCATGAGTTGGTCCGCCAGAACAAGAAACGCGGTCTGGTGTCGCTCTGCCTGGGCGGCGGCGAGGCCGTGGCCATGATCATTAAACGGTAACCCGCCAAACTGCGGTCGAAACCACAACCTGGGCTCAGGCGCAAGGCGTCCTGGATGTTCACGCGTAAAAGAGGAGGAAACACAGCTGTGCTGGCAGGCCCCAGGAATCAGGATGCAACGTCCGCCCTGGGTTTGAGGAGAGGAGCACCAACACATTCAACAGAGAGGAGGAACGCAGTATGGCAGTGGGAGCATTAAAACCACGGTGGGGCCAGCCCCTGACCGGCATTATCTCGTTTGCTGTTTTTTTCGTTGTCGCCTTGATTACCTGGTTCATTTTCAGCGACCCCCGTGGTCCGATTGGGTGGTTTCCCTACCCCTTTGTCATGTATCTGGCCATGATGATTCTGGTTGGTCTGTGGCAACACATGTTTCTTGGCGACTGGCCCTTTCAGGACATCAAACAGCCCCTGCGCGGCGTGATCCTGACCATTGCCAACCTGGTGATCGTCTGGTTCGTGATAGACGTCCTCTTCTACCGGGTGTTGGGCGTCGGGTTCAATTTCCTCAGTTATTACGGCCTGGAAGCGGCCAATCTCGCCGGCAAGCTGCCCAAGGTCGCCGCAGCCGGGGCCACCGGCAAACTTGCTCAGGTGGCGGTGGTGGGCTTTGTGCTCATCGGTTTTTACACCTACCCGGTGTTCACCATCTTTTTCGGCAAATGGCCGGTTGTGCCCTCGGATCTCAAACAGCCCAATCGCGGACTGGCGGAGATCGGCGTGGCCTCGACCTTGACTCTGTTCTGCTACGCGGTGTTCATCGCGCCCTTTTTTGGTCTGCTCTTTCCCGGAGCGGCCCTGAATCCGCCCTGGTGGACCGAAATCGGCGGCACCTCCCATGTCCACTGGGTTTTTGGCTGGTGGGAATGGGCCATTGTCATCCTGTTCATGACCCCAAACGTGTGGCGGATGAAACCCTGGAGCGCCATCACCCTGCCGCAACCGTGGAAGGGCATTATCTCCACGGCCATTTCCTTTGTCGCCGCCTACGGCATTTCCCTGCTCTGTCGGGAAGTTATCCCGATGTGGGTTCCGGCCGACACCTTCCACCATCTGGAGGCCGCCAAAGGCGCCTCCGAGGTGCAGCGTTTCTTCTGGATTCATTCGGCTGAGATTGCCGGCTTCACCCTGATTCCCTTTCTCATCTGGCACCATTATTTCGACGACATGGCGCCGGGCGACAATCCCGACAGCTGGTCCGGCTTTTTCTTCCGCACCGTGGGCGTCTTCTTCTTTGCCGCCGTCAGCTACTGGATTTTCTACTACGGCAATTTCGGCCACTGGGGCCTGGGCAATCATCACATGAGCGAACTGGCGGAACGATTTTCCCACGGCGAATCGCTGGTGTGGAACTTCTGGTGGATCATTCCCCTGCTGTGGAACGAGTGGTTTTTCCACAAATGGCCGTTTTACGTCCATGAGCATTGATTGGGCTTGAACCAGCGCGAGGCCGGAGATTTGCCCCAAGTTGAACCAGTTGATCCAAGGGCGCAATCTCCGCATGGAACAATCCGCGCAGAACGTCTGCACTGCAGGATGTGCAGACGTTCTGCGCGGGCATGACTGCAACACCGCAATTTTTCTTGTTCACAGAAGAGAGATCCAGCAAACAAGCAGGACATTACAAGGAGAACGATATGGATTTAGACTTAAGCGAAGAACAAAAACTGATCCAGGACACAGCCCGGGATTTTGCTAAGGCCGAGTTGGAGCCGGTGGCCGCCAAGCTCGATCAGGAAAAGGATCGCCCCACCCTGCTGGCCAACCTGAAAAAACTGGCCGAACTCGGCTTCATGGGGCTGAACGTCCGGGATGAATACGGCGGCTCCGAGGCCGGAGTGGTTTCATTCAGCGTCGCCATGACCGAGATTGCCCGGGCTTGCGCCTCCACCGCAGTCACGGTTTCGGTCAACAACATGGTCTGCGAGGTTATTCAGGCCATTGGCAGCGAAGAGCAGAAAACCAAATACATCCCCAAAATCTGCTCCGGCGAATACCCGGCCGGCAGCTTTGGCCTCACCGAAAACTGCGCCGGTTCCGACCCGTCCGGGATGGGCACCACCGCCGCCAAAGACGGCGATTCCTACGTGCTCAACGGCTCCAAAATCTTCATCACCAGCGCCCCCTATGCCGGCGTGTTTGTGGTCTGGGCGGTGACCGACAAGGAAGCGCCTAAGGGCAGAGGCATCAGCTGCTTCCTGATCGAAGCCGGCACCCCGGGCCTGACCATCGGCAAGGAAGAGCATAAGATGGGCCAGCACGCCTCGGCCACCAACGAGCTGATCTTTGACAACTGCCGGGTGCCGGCAACCGCGCTGATGGGCAAGCTCAACGACGGTTTCCGCATTGCCGTCGCCGAACTGGCCGGCGGGCGCATCGGCATCGGTTCACTCGGTCTGGGCATTGGGCTGGCCGCCATGGACTACGCCGCCAAGTACGCCAACGAGCGCGTCCAGTTCAACCAGAAAATCAGCAACTTTCAGGCCATCCAGTGGATGATTGCCGATTCCTACACCGAACTGGAAGCAGCCCGGCTGCTGCTGATGAACGCCGCCTTCCGCAAGGAACAGGGACGCCCCTACGCCAAGGAAGCCTCCATGGCCAAGATGTACGCCACCGAAAGCGCCAACCGCGCCTGCTACAACGCCCTGCAGATGCTGGGCGGCTACGGCTACACCCAGGATTTCCCGATTGAACGCTACGCCCGCGACGCCCGCATCACCACCATTTACGAAGGAACCAGTGAAATCCAGCGCCTGATCATTTCCCGCGAGATTCTCCGGGGACTGGCGGCCTGAACCCGCAAGGAGAATTGTATGAGCACAGATAAACGCATAACCCTGCAACAGGCGGCTGAAATCGTCAAGAACGGCTCCAGTCTGACCTTTTCCGGTTTCACCATCTGGCGGCGGCCCTTTGCGGTCATTTTCGAGCTGATCCGCCAGCAGAAACGGGGCCTGCACCTGATCGAGGTCAACGGCGGCCCGCAGACCGAGTTCCTGGTCGGCGCCGGTTGCGTCGACATCTGGGAATCCTGCTGGGTCGGCCATGAATTGTACGGCAAATACGGGGCCAACCTGTCGCGCAAGGTCGGCAAGAAGGAAATTCTGGTCGAGGACTACAGCCACGCTGAAATGCTGTTCCGCTTCACCGCCGCAGCCCAGGGCGCGCCGTATGCGGTCACCCAAACCTCGCTCGGCACCGACATCCACAATCCGGACTACGACATCCTTGGCCGGGCCGGCAAGCGCGACGGCAAGCGGATTGCCAAGCACAAATACGTGTTTGCCGAAGATCCCTTCTTTGGCGCCGGTTCCCAGGTGCTGATCCCGGCGGCCAAGGTGGACGTGGCCATCCTCTGCGTGCAGCAGGTGGGCGAGGAAGGCACGGTGCGGGTGAATGGGCAGTTGTACTCCGACCCCGAGGTGGCCCGCGCCGCCGACATTACCATCGTCATGGCCGAGGAGATCGTGCCCGAGGAGTATCTGCGCCGCAACGCCGACCAGAACACCATTGCCACCTTTGAGGTCGATCACATCCTGGAATGCCCCTTTGGCGCGCATCCCACCGGTATGTTCGGTAAATATGATGTTGACGGACCATTCCTTAAGGATTTTTACGCCAACACCCGCACCCAGGAAGGATTCGACGCCTTTGCCAAAGAGTGGATTTTCGGCCTTGATCACATCGCCTTCCTGGAAAAACTCGGCTGGCAGCGGATGCTGAACCTCCGCGCCAACACCGCCCTCAACTACCGACCCCGCAAATAGAAGGGAGAATTCTGATGAGCAACTACGCATCGCCTGAAGAATATAATCTGGCCGACCTGCTGTGCTGCGCCGCATCCCGCGAAGTGCAGGACAACGAGATCGTTTTTGCCGGCACCGGTCTGCCCATGGTGGCCATCATGCTGGCGCAAAAGACCCACGCCCCCAACCTGAAGCTGATTTTCGAGGCCGGCACCCTGGACGGACGTCCGCCGGAACTGCCGACCTCAGTCGGCGACGCCCGCTGCGAAACCGGGGCCTCGCGCTCCTCCGGCCTGTTTGACGCCTTCTCCATCGCCCAGCGCGGCTATGTGGATCTGGGCTTTCTCGGCGGGGCCGAGGTGGACCTGTACGGCAACGTCAACACCACCTGCATCGGCGATTATCTGGAGCCCGAACTGCGCCTCACCGGCAGCGGCGGCAACCCGGACATCAACTCGTTTGCAAGCCGCACCGTGTTCATCATGGTCCATGAGAAGCGCCGCTTTGTCGAGAACGTCAGCTACATCACCAGCCCCGGCTGGCGGGTGAAGAAATGGCCGGGCGGCGAATTCGTGCACCGGCGCGAACTGTACGGCTCAGCCTTTCGCGGCGGCCCCTCGGCGGTCATCAGCACCGCCGGCGTGTTCCGCTTTGACGAGCAGGACGGCCACATGTACCTCGACACCTGCCACCCCGGCAAGACCCCGGCGGAGATCAAGGAGTTGTGTCAGTTCAACCTCGACGTCTCGCGCGTTGCCGGCGAAACCGCCCCGCCCACCCGCGAGGAGCTGCACTTCATCCACGACGTGCTTGACCCGGATCAGATCTTCATCCCCAAGGTGAAGAAAGCCTGAACCGCAGTACCCCTGGACAGGGAAAAGGGCGCCGTAGCTGTGCTGCGGCGCCCTTTTTGTTTTGATCGTTGCCATGCTCCAGCGTGGGAACGCAGCCCCGGACGCTCCAGCGTCCCGTTGTGTCAGGCCCAGGAGGCGATGCGGATTTTCCCCCTTTATCCGAAACCATTTCGCTTGATCATGCGCCGCCTTGACCAAGCGGTCGACCTATCCTCGTTTTTCCCGGCTTTGCTGGATATATTCCAGTTTTGCGAGCGGTATTCTTCCCTCGGTTTCGTGACGCTGGAGCGCCACGGCACTGTTCCCACGCTGGAGCATGGGAACCATCACAAACCCGAGGCTTCGCCATGTTGTGCTGACTTGCCCGGAGACTTGGCCTTGTATGCCATTTCTGTTCGTCGACTCATAGCTTCGGAGTCTCGTTGCACTCGCTTACCTGCGCTCCGGCTTCCTCCGGGCGATCCCTCGCGGTTCCGCCCTTGCCTTCGGCTAGTATTTATGGTCCTATCTCTCACGATAGTGCTAGGGTTTACATTCAGGGGACGACACCACATAAGATCACACCTATGCCGGGCGTATCTGCGAAAACGATGAAAAGGACTATGGCGAGAGAGAATGATGGTGTTGGGGTTCGTTCCTCACCCCAACCTACGCGCTGAAAAAAAATGAAAACTCATACACCAAAGATTCGATCAGGCTCGCTGCAGCTTGCCGCTCAACTACACGTTGTGCATAAAAAAATATGAATATTGAAGAATCTGAAAAGATAAATTCAGAAAAAGAAATTCAGTATTATTCTGCATTAGTAAATTCTTGGTTTTCAACAAAACTTGAGAAAGACAAAACCATTATCACTCTGCCTGCAGGAGCCATCGGCTTACTGGTTACACTGATAACTGCAGTAGGAACAACCAGCCTGCTTGTGCTTCTTGCATTTGTCTTATCAATTTTATGTTTCATTATTTCAACTATATCCGTCATTATAATTTTCGACAAGAATGCCAAGTATTTAGAGAAATTGAAAGATAACAAAGAAGCAAATGATCCATTGTTGAATCATTTAGATAGAGTAGCTTTTTTCAGTTTTATTTTTGGCATTTTTTTAGCTTTTATCATTGGTTTATCAGCAGGAATTGACCAATATTCAAAACTAACAGGAGACCAGAATATGGCAGAGCAACGAGGCAATTCTTCGGGGAATTCATTAAATCAAAGAAGTTTTAATGGTGCGGGCAATATGAGCCCTTCTTCTTCACCCAGTTCTCAAAGTGGTGGTTCGCAAAGTGGCAATGCAAGTGGTAATAATTCTGCAAGTGGTTCTGGCTCTCAGGGTTCAAGCTCAAACTCAACACCAAAAAAATAATATTTTGCACAATCGGGTAGCCGGGGGAATCTTTCCCCCAGCCCCCACACCACCTGGCATGCGAGTCCACGCCAAGCGGTTCCCAAGAACTACCGAGCCGTAACCGGGTACCACAAATCTTTTACAGACAGCAAATCTTGATCCGCACGCCATTGATTGGTCATACCCGTTTGGGTGGCCAGCAAGGTAGGTTGGGGTGAGGAGCGAACCCCAACATTGTACATTGTGTCATGATACCGGAGAGATGCAATGCGGTTGTCGGCATAGTGAAAGAACGGCATCCCTTCACTATCGACGCCATGGTGATTTTGCCTGAACATCTGCATGCGGTGTGGACTTTGCCGCTTGGTGACACGGACTACCCCAGATGGTGGATGCTCATCAAAACGGGGTTCTCGCGGCATATCCCCCAAGGGGAACGCCGGAGCGCCAGCAGGGCGAGCAAAGGAGAACGCGGCATCTGGCAACGCCGGTATTGGGAACACCTCATCCGAGACGAAGGGGACCTTGCCAGACATGTGGATTACATTCATTTCAATCCGGTGAAACACGGCCATGTGCCGCGTGCGGCGGATTGGCCGTATTCGAGCATCCACCGGCATATCGAGGCGGGGATGATTGACCGCGACTGGGGCGCGGGTATCTGCGAAAACGATAAAAAGGACTATGGCGAGAGAAAATGATGGTGTTAGGGTTCGTTCCTCACCCCAACCTACGCGCTGACCGGACTATCGCGGTATAAACTCCAACCTTTCTTCCGACCTAAAAATAAGAATGTCCCCTATCCTTGACATAAGAACTTTGGTTTTGATCTACGTAGGCGTCTGTATCGGACAGGCGGTGGTGCTGGTGTATTTATGGAGTGTGCAGCGAAACTATCCGCCAGCAAAGGACTGGGCCATCGGGTCATTGATGTTTGCCATCGGCTTATTCTTGGCCTCGTCCGCAGAATCTGTGGGTAGCTCTTTGAAAATGAGCCCCAGAACCTGAGCCCCGCCGGAGGTGAAGGTGTGGGGCGCCTGCCGCCCCGTCACCCTTGCCACCTTCAGGTGGAGCAGGGAGGCTCGGCTCTGTCAAGGCTGTGCGCACA
>Ga0209639_1000437_pt1 | contig 59370 bp, 39 predicted proteins | sample EPASupsiteHSE605_FD_187268 | JGI IMG/M metagenome (GOLD analysis project Ga0209639, IMG submission 187268) | Bioremediated contaminated groundwater from EPA Superfund site, New Mexico - Sample HSE6-05 (SPAdes) (version 2) | ecosystem: Environmental > Aquatic > Deep subsurface > Groundwater >... | reverse complement strand
TAAAAGATTACGATACTTATTAATGTATAATCTGTCAACTTGGTGTTTCATCAATAAAAAATCGATATAACATGGCTTGTCTTGATACGCTTCTCTTAATGTCTCTGAAAAAGAATATTTCTTGATAAACTTGTCAACTTCATGTCTTTCTTTGAGATGCTTTACCATATTTCTCGTATGTTCAGAATTTGACATAAGATCAAACCTTAAACCATCTGGAGATCTCACAAAAAATGTATTTTTATCTAATCCACCTCTTAAATAGTCCTTATATTTCCTTAGAATATTTAACGCAACATACTCAAACTCTTCTTGTCGAATGCTCGTTGGTCCAACAGGGAAGTAGTCAAATACCTCTCGTGGAATTATTTCATATATATCATCTAAATTTGGAACCATTTTGAGTTCTTCATACCCATTATTCCAAAATGAGAGTATATAATCAATCATTAAAAATTCTGTCACTTCAAATTATTGAGTTGGACCAACTCAAAAAAGGAACATTTTGATTCAGTTACGAAAATATGGTTAATACATATATTGTCACGATATTCGCCGAATTACTCCTTTTGATAGTCCTCCTTGTTTGGATTTTGTTCAATGATCATAGTTATTCTAAGACAATATGATCATAAACCAATTGGCAAATTGGTTGTAAATTTTGTAAATCATAAGCTACCATTATTCAGTTTGCTGAATGTTTAATGATATTAAATATCATTCCAATCCCACAATTTGGAATTAGATATATCCAAATTCCATACCAAGTCATCTTGTTTTTAAAAAGTCCCATTCATTAACAAGTAAGAAAAAAAATTGGCACTTTTCAATGATTTATTCTTTGAGAAAATTTGCCAATTAATGATTGAGGAAAAGATTGAGCATTTCTTTGAAGAGATTGTCTCCCATGTCCAGAATAATGGAAAAGACTTCAATTCAATAATTTCTGAATTGAATCATATTTTGAACAAGACAGATCCAGATATTATTAATCGAAGAAAAGCAGCATATAAGTATGTTCAAAGTGGTTTTTACAAAAATGAAAAGGCTATATTAAGAAAACTTAAAGAGAAGTTTGGAAAAAAGAAGATACCCGATCTTAGGTTCATTGCTGATAAGATATGCGAAAAAGAAAAAATTCCTCTTCCCCAATCAACAAGAAAGAACAAAGACTCTCTTCTACAATGGTTTGATGATCATTGGGAGGTAATAGAGCACCATAGTTTTGATTAAACCTTTTAATAAAATGAGAGATATAGAGATTATTGGAACTGGCCTCTTAGGTTTTGGAGCTGTTTTCTTCTTCCTTGGAATACTTATGCTCTTAGATAGAGCATTGCTAATAATGTCGAACATACTTATACTAATGGGAGTGCTTGTTTTAATGAAACCAAAGGGATTTATTGGTTTTGTCATTCAAACCGAAAGAATTCAAGGATCAATAGCATTTTTCGCCGGAATAACATTGGTTCTATTGAAATTGCCTCTACCAGGCATTATTTGTGAGATCACTGGTGCATATTGGCTTTTTGGTGGTTTTATTCCCCTCTTGATATCTTTGATTGTGAAAATCCCATTCTTTTCAAGGATTTTCCCCTTCTTATCCAAACAAAAAGATGATGGGATACTCTAAAAACTCTGTTTTTCAGTTTTATGGCTTCATTAACTGTTTCGTCCCGCCAGAAGGGAAATCCTTTGTTAAATTCCATTTCTCAGGGGTCAATAGTATGGTCGGACTCAACTCTTGCAGATTATAGCATTGGATTCGAAATTGCCGCATTGTTTTTGTCCTTGAAGTATCATAGATTGCATCCAGACTATTTTTCTACTAGAATCAAAAATATGATTGGAAATTTTAATACAAGAGTATTACTAGTCCTTGTTGATATAGAAAATCCGGATAATTTGATTTCATCACTCACATCAATATGCCTTGCCAGCAATATTTCTATCTTGTTGGCATTTAGCTATGAAGAAGCAGCAAGATGGATTAGTTCTATGATAGGATCACACAATGTTTCTTTGGAAGATCTCAAAGCAAGTATGGATAGTCCCATCGAAATGGCAATTAATAGCCTTCATTCGCTTGGAATAAGCCGAAAAGATGCTGAAAAGCTTATTGACTCACTTGGCTCAGTAGAAGCCTGTTATCACGCTGATGTAGAGGTTATTGCGGGGATAACTTCCATGAAGAAAGAACAAGCAGAAGCCTTTATCAAAGCTTTTCAAGAATAATGATGTAAAATCATATTTATGAAAAAAAATCTCAAAGACATTGTTAACATCATTTCAGACAATAAAGAAGCTGTTTCTACCGAGAATATGGTGGTTTTTCTTGAAAACCTTCACAAATATCTAAACTCTTTACTTGTATTAAAGCCCAGTGTATGGGATCTTCTGACAGTGCCGTCATTCATCTGTGACACTGTAAAACTACTAGAAGAAATATGTGTTGGAGATCCTTCTCATTCTTTTGGCTTTTCTGGGAAAATATTGGTGATATTTAAGCAATTAATCCACCCAGAAAATGATCCAGCCATCAGAAGCTCTATTTGGTTCTCTTCTCTGCCTATAATCAGCTCTTTCATCCCCTACGTTAAATTTTTTCATTGGGATTCATATTTAAGTCTCGCATTCTGTCTTAAGCCGTCCACCCAAACAATGGGGCCTGTTAATACCGGAAAAGTTGGTGCAATTACCCCCGAAACACTTTTAATGCAATGCCAGGACTTGTCTAGGCACATAAACATAGCTTGGATAAAGGATAAAGTGTATTATTGGTATCGAATAATAATGCATTATGTATTCCCTCAGTTTCTCAAAAGTTCATCGCAAGTTGATAAGCGCTTTCGAAGTACAGCTGCCTTTATTTTTATTCGACATATGCTCAAGTTTTTTGAGATTTCTAGCGATTATTCTCCATTGGGTCGAATTCCTGTTATTCCAAAAGAAGATGAAAATTTTATATTTGATCATGTTTTAACTCATAATACCTTGATTTCTTTGGTTTCAATTGATCAAAGTGAACCTTTTGAAGATGATAATTTATCCCAATCAATTATTGCGATATTATCATTTCTTCAGTATACTTTGAGCTTCATTTCTGAATCTAGAATCAAAGAAGAGTTTTTTTCTAATGAAATTGAGTTTCTTTTACTGAGATCTGTCACAATTGGATCAGAAATTACAATGAATACTATTAAAGAAATGTCAACATCGGAGAATAATCATGCATTCTTTTCCTTACTTTTAACATTATGTATGAGCTTGTGTGAACCATTATTTAACTATGCCAATTATTCAGTTGATCAGCCTGCAAAGTATTTGCAGAGGTTTTTGTACTATGCATCCAATATTCAGAGAATTAGACTTATGCTTTCTTTAAGAAATACATTTCTTTCTGATGAATATGGAATTGTAATGCTTTCTAATTTGTTTTATTCTTCGAATTCAGATGGTATGTATCCATCGCTATTGTCTCTTCTAATAACAGTTCTTTTTGATAGCTTAATGGAAAATGGAAGCATAATTGAATCAGTAGCATCAAGTTTATCGTCATCAAAGTATAGGGAAGAAACAATTTATGTTACATTCCAGTTTTCTTCTCAATTGGCATCAATTTTATTTTTATCACTGTGTAAAATCGACAACCTACAAAGCAACGAAGGCGAAGAATTCATGAATAATTGTGTTCTCTTCGAAAGAAAAAGAATATGTAATCCATACCTAAAATTGATCAAAGAGCCTGAGCAACCATTTTTTTATTTTAATTTTTTCTTTGATCCAGTAAGAACTAGTTATGAAAAAGCCAAACAGTTTGTGTTATCTTATTTAACGCATTTTGGAAAGAACGTGAGTTATGATATTTGGGTTGTGTTTTCATATTCATTTTATTTTTTATATTGTTTTTTTGAACACGATAATAAACTATTTAGCGAGTTTTTGTGTAATGACATTTTAGAGTGTCTGATTGAGGTTGCAAGTATTGCGCCATCAACGTCAAAAGCGAAGTTTTATGATATTTTGATTCAAATAATAATGTCAGATTTATTATCAAAAGATATACCATCAAGTATACAGCGTAATTGGGTTAATTTTTTAATCAGGTCGTTTAATGATACTGATACAAACGTATCTTCTAGTTCGATTAAATCCGCCATTTGTTATATATTATCTGGAAAAAAGTATTCATACTATCTTATTCCTTTTTTTTCCTCGCTATTACCTTCTTTATATATGTCAAACATTCCAGAAATATCCATTTCTGATGTTGTTTTGGTTTTATGTACATGCATTTCTTGTTCGAAAAATATGAATTCTTTTACTGTTAACAATAATCAAAACGGGGTTTTAATTAATTATGGTGTGATAATCGATTATACATTAGTATTTCTCAACAGAGAATTATTGTATAATGAAGAAATCGTTTATCCTCTTGAAATATTTATTAATTTTATGATATTGGAAATATCAACCAGCTCATTATTTTTAGTATCAGAGTCCGCAAATTCTTTTTTTTGCAAATTCTTTAACTCATACCAAGAATCTAAAACATCATCATATTCCTTTTTTGAGTTATCTATAGCTAACTTTAGTGTACTATATATCAAATTTCCAATGATTTTCGTGTTTCTTTCTCAATGCGCCGAGAGATTGTTATCGAATCATGGTATATCAAAAAAGTGTTTTTATTCTATTAGTAGCTTTTATTCTTTGCTGTTTCTTCAACTTCCTGATAATACCGCACTTAAAAAAGTGTGTTATGCCTTTTTTTGCAAAGATTTCCAATCTCAATGGATGAAAAGCCAATCAGCAATAGACTATGATTTTCTTATAACCAACTTAGCAAAAACATCGAATAGTTGTGATTTATCAACAGAACAATCATTTGTTTCAATTACTAAAGATAGAACACAAATTTGCATGCAATATGCCGACGAGGCTCATTTCTCAATTTCTCATTCTTTTGGCTCATCAAATTATTGCGTATCTTCAATCATGGGCCATCATCCATATGATCCTCAAAAAGAGAGCTCAATCAATGGAAAAAACGAAAAAATTAGTTCATATATCGCACGGCACACCCCATATGGGATGGTTTTTGATTTGATTAACGAATCGAGGGCTGATCCAATATTAACAGGGGTGTTTAAAGACCTTTATTATAAAATGGCTTTAAACTTCTCTCGAAGAAATCAAAGATTTGTCACATTTATTCCTGTTTTCTATGATGAATCAAGTATTGATTACCCTCAATTTGAAAGGTTTTGCGCTGCTTTGGGGAAACAAGTCCAAATTGAAAATCTGAGTTTGGAAAGTATTAAATATACCAAAGGAGGGATTGGATACATGAACACACAACCAAATCGTCAAGTTTTATTCAAACCAGTTTCATTGAAAGACGAATCCTTCATTTCCACATTGTCTGCAAAGTCAATTGCAATAATTTATACTCATTCATTTAATAGAGTTTCACCAAGGCTCTCTGTGGAGATATTTGTTTCCCCACAACCTACAGGCCATTATAAACTTTTTGTCCGAAAAGTTTCTGGAGCTCCACCACTTGTTTTTGATGGATCTGCCTTAGTTTCAAAACGAACCCTAGCATCTCTTGTTTATCATATATCATCACATTCTGATGATTCAATCCGTAATTCTCCTGAAAAAAAGGCAATGATACCCAAGAATTTCGAACAGAGCTGGTTTGTTCTTGAAGCAAACCAGGATTAGTTTTAAATATATTGTTTTCTAGGTTGAACAAATTTTTATAATGAAGGGGACAATTAATAGAAAGCTCAACGATATTTTGACTCTTACTAATGATCCAAACCCGGAAGTTATTGAAGCACTTCAATCAGTTGATGTTTCTAAACTATCCACGAACACCCCTGTGCGATCTACACTTGAAGAGAGTGAATTATCGAATTTAAAAGATTTTATTGAGAGTTTGGGGATATTAACCCAAACAATTGATAACATTAATGTGAAAATCGATTTGGTTGATCAATCATGTGAAAAAATGCTTGAAAAGTTATCAATTGGACAGAAAGGTGTAGATGAAGTTATCGACATGACATCAGCATTATACACGCAACAGGAGAAGCAAAGAGCACAATTATCGAAAATTCAGTCTTTTATTGAAGAGTTTTACTTAATTGAAGAAGATTTCCGTGTTCTTGAGTCAGGAGATATGACAGACAAGTTTTTTGAATCTTTTTCTCGGTTAGAAGCTTCTATTGAGAAAACATCAATGGCTATCAGAACGAATCAATCGAGATGTTTATTGGATGCATCTAATTCATTAAATCAGACCAAAGAGAGAGCATATCAGCGGATTTATAATTGGTTACATATAAATTCTCATTTGTTTGATAGGCAAAACCCGACACTTCCCGCTGCTTTTCATAGATGCCTTGCTATTATCAAAGCTAAGCAATTTCTCTATAGTTTTATACGAGAAGAAATATCTAAAGTTAGAGGAATAGTAATGGGAAGGCTTTTTATGAAAATTTTATCAACAGGAGATGGTGATATTCAACCACTTGAATTAATCTCAGGATCAGACCCTCTTCAGTTTACAGGTGATGTTTTTGCTTGGGTACACCAATCGTCTGCGACAGAAGCTGCTTTTTTAGCGAATATATTGAAGGAGCAATCAAATAACTCCATGATACAGAAAAGCCTATCAATAGTGTTTGATTCTGTTTGTCGTCCAATAGAAACACGAATTATACAAGCAATTAAAGGTTTAGTAAGACCATCTGATTTATATCAAATCGCAAATATTTGCGCCTTTTATTATTCTACATTTGGTGAAATATGTGGGGTATCTAGTGGAATTGCAAAAACTCTAAGTTTTCTAAAAGTCCAAGCAACAGAGGGATTTAGAAATAGTATAAATGATTCTGTAGAGGGTATCAAATCAAATGGAAAACCAACACAAGGAGTTATTGTTGAATCGATTAAGACTATTAAGGAAATAACAGATTTGCATCGGCAGTCTTCATTAACATCATCATTTGATGTTGCATCTCTTGTGGAAGGATATGCTGTTGAGATTGAAAGTGTTGTAAGATCGTCAAAAGACCCAATTACATTCCAGGCCAACACCCTATTTGAACTCTTAACTATTTGTAAAGATTCCAGGCTGAATGTTGCATCCGATATCTCGAAGGTTGTCGAAGAATTGACATCTCAAATTGTTAATCTTGAAGTTGAAGAAATTTTCCGTAGATGCAGAATAATCGAGTTTTTGATGATAATAAATCAGAAAATCGACCAACCATTATCAACAGTTAAAGGAATGGAAGAATCATCTCTGAGATCTGCCATTAAAAGATTTGAATCATCGCTAGTAGGGTCAGGTCCCATAGTCACACCTCTTTGTGAAATGTTATCAAATATGGAATTCAGAATATCAACCAAAGAAAGGGTGACATTATCCTTATTCAAAACATATGAACTTCTGTTTAACACTGTTATGGATGTGAAAAATGGCTACAGCAATCCAGGGTCAATGTTCAAACACACTCCCTCTCTATTCAAAGAATTGTTAAAGGTATAAACATATCAAATATTTTCAACATTCAAATTTAATAACTGACAATTCAAAAACATCACCTCACTTTTTATAAATGATTTCTAATATTGGAGCATCATTCTCTAAAGTAGTTGATCCTAACTGTTCTCAAAAAGTCCTTATGTATTGGAGCAAGGAGTTTGATGTCAGTCCAATTGAAGTGGCCGCTTTTGCCAAGTGTGGAAAAGGAAAAGCTCCTGGCGGTTTATGTGGTGCTTTATATGGAGCCAAGAATCTTATCAGGGATGAGAAAAAGAGAATCCTTCTTACCCAAGAATTCGAAACTGCCGCAAAGTCCATCCGCTGCAAAGAAATTAGAAAAATTGGTGTTTATTCATGCGATGATTGCATCGCCAAAGGAATTGAACTTGTTGGCAAATACAAATAAAGCAAATTTTTGCTCTCTGTGTGTTAGTTTTTCAGAACTGTGATCTCAGTGACCCGAGTTCGTCTTCATAATTCAGACCGCCCGTCGGGATATCATCACAGGAAACATACATTAAAAATATGGCCCAACATAAGGGGAAACATCAAAGGGGAAAAAATAATGGGTAAAAATAAGGGTAAAATGGTATATGAATGAAGAAAAAAATGTGGCTGTTTTAAGGCGAAAAGCTCATAACAATAAAATTCGGGAACATAATCGAGAATTAGCGGAAGAATATGAGAGGTTAAACGATTTTAACCAAAGAATTGGCCAACAAATCACAGTATTGTCTTATTCTCTTAAAGACGAATTATCTACTCATAGAAATCTCATCAAAAAATCCGAAAATTTGGAAATTGATCTCGAGAGAAAGAAAAAAGCTGTCAAAATGTCTGTGATTCCACTTGTTAGAAAAAAAGGCATTTATCAGTGTTCTCATAATTTTCTTCTATTATATAAGAGATACAAACAACTTATAGGAGGCCATCAGCCAGAAGAAATCGATTCAAATGGGTTGACTAAGAGTTTGTCAACAGTTATTGAAGATGTTCAGAGTATAAAGGTAGAAAACTCTTGCTACTCAAATATAGTGACAAAATTGAGAACAATCTTACAAAGCAATAATCCAATTCCAGAAAAGGAAGAAATGATTCGCCAAATGATTTTGCAGATGGATGAACAAATATTATTACTTTCAAGGGAAATTTCAGATGAAAAACAATTATTATTAGGTCAAAAGGAAAATGATGATTATCAAGAAAAGCTTTTACCGAGTGATGAAAGTAGTGGAGAATTGTTTGATTATGCTGATGATGAAGATGATACAGTAATCCCTATTAAAACCGTTGAAATTGATGAAAACATGCAGCAAGTTAATCCTACTCAAATAAAAGAGATCAACACTGTCCATATTAAACTGAGGTGTGAAATTGACCGCGATTTTGTTTCAACAAGTTTTTTGCCTTCTTTTGAGGATATAAATGTTCAATGCCAGATTGAGGATGATATAGTTGATTGCAAGAAAATTGGGGAAATTGAATCATTTTCATTTCAGAATCAAATACAGAAACAAGAAATCGATGTAACCGCGAAGGAGGACGATTTTTCATTCGACGCATTAGAAGCCAAGAAGGAGTGGGTTAAACATCAAAAAGCCATACTCCTGGAAAAATCCAATGCATTGGATCTTCTTATTCGAGAAAAGGAGAAGCATTCTACAATAATCACTCCACAGAAGCAAATAGTTAGCCTGAGTAAGGCTAATCAATCATCATATTCCCTAAACGCAATTGAAACCGAATCATGTATAGTACAAACTGATATTGAAGGATCATTTTATGACAAAGCTGCCGAATCTATGAAAAGCAGAACTTTGCTTTACAATGATTATCTAAATTTTCAGAAGGAATTAACCCAGCATCATGTGAGTAGAGATAATGTATTGAACCAAATATCAATTGAACAAGCAAATCAGATCAAAATTGAAAAAGCGAAAAATCAACTTAGTGTTAAGATGCAATATGATAAACAATCTATTCCCAAAGAAAACAGGTTTAACGAAAAACAAAAAGCACTTGAAGATTCTTTCGCAAATAAGAAAAAAGAACTCGAAAAAATGAAAAACCAGTTGGTTTTAGTGGAATCTAAGACGAAGGCATTGATTAATGAACGCGATTCAATATTAGCCGAAAAAGAGAAGAGGAACAGAGATTTAAATCCCAAGGCAACACAACTTCAAAAGGAACAAAAAGTTTACTCAAAAAGAGTAAACGAATTGCAGCAAGAACTCCAAGAGATTGTTAGATCAATACAAAACGATAATGATAAATTAAAGATGCTTAAACAGTCTAATCAGGCAAAACAAGCGGATTCTCTTTTATTCGAGAAATTTGCACTTGAAAGGAAAATCAACAAGTGGTCAATTCTTATTAATGATAGATCAGAGAGTATTAAATCATTGGAATCGTTCTCAAGGTTGAATTCTAAAAAGAGGAAGGCTTTATTATCAACACTAAGTGCAAGTTACCAAGAGAGGATAATGAACGACAGGGCAATGCATGAACTTGAAGAATATTCTCGTATGCTCGATTCCATCATAATTCATGCTCGGCAATAAAATGTTTATAATATATCTTTAATGAGTATTATTGAATCAAACTCAGTAACCAACAATGCTCTCCATAAAAATACTTTCGACTTGTTTTAAATTTTGAATGACACTGAGCACAAAACTTCTTCCGAATGAAGATCAGAATTGTTTAAGAGCCACAGGGGCTGGTGTGAGAGAAATAGATATTTTATCTGTTCAAATGGCTCAGAAATGCAGGTTTTTGTATGTTTCTTACAATTCAATTTCATCTTTGGACAATATATCCCAATTTAAATATATGACGACACTTTTAATTGAATACAATATGATTTCTAGGATAGAATCACTATATCCTTTGCAGCAATTATTATATTTGAAACATATTAGGCTTGAAGGAAATCCTATCTGTTCATTGCCTCTTTGGTATATTCATTTGGTTAGAGTTTGCCCAAATCTAGATACAATTGATACAAAGTCTGTTAAAAACATAATGAAAAAGAAATCTTATGCGTTTTGGAATACATTTATTGATTTCGAACCTAAGCTTCATAAATTCATTTCTAATTCTGATTTAGTAATAAGTGTCTTAAAAATCATACAGAATCATCCCGAAATAAGTTCTATTGAGGCTTTGAAATTCATTGAGAAGCCAAATGATTCCGATTTTTCTCACCAAATTAGAATGGATGCTCAGAATACTAATTTTAAGAGTTATTTGAGCTTTTTAAGAATGCTATTAGTCTCAAGACATCAAACAATACAACATTTAGCTCAACAAATTGATTTTGGTGGGAATTTGTTGAGGCAACATAATTACTTTCTATTGCATAAAATGCCACAAGAAGAGTCTCTTCCATTATTGTGTGAGTTTTTTCAAAAGGTTGACTCATTAATACTTGCTTTAATCGGAATTGGCGAAATCAATGAGTTTGATAGTTGTTCTATTAAAGATGAAAAAAGCACAATCAAGTCAACCCATTCAATAAAACCCAAAGGATCAAAATCAAAACAAATTACCACAGCAAGATCTGTTATGTCAAACGTCAAGTTATTGAAGTCCCCATATAAAACATCGAGGAGCCTTACAGATCGAGAGCAAATCGAATCATTAGATCCCAGTGAAATGATACCAAAAACCATTTATATTGAGCAATTGCCTGATGGTTTTGAAAATAATGAGGCAGTATCCACCAATAACATTGAAACGAGTGATAAAGGGGAAATTTATACACCAAATATATCTACTGATTATGATCATCATACTCTTTTGTATGCAGATCCCATAAAGTCACCAATAAGTAATGACGAGAGTTTATCTCAAACAATAGAACCAAATCCAAATTCTATCGATGAGAATAATAGCAGCAATTTGCAAGAGTTTATTAATATTGAACAGGAAGTCAATAATCACAATGAAAGTAATTCAATATTTATTGAAGAGACCAATATCTTAAACAATTCCGACACTCAACATCCTGAATCAAAAACTCAAGATAATTTGATTAGTCCCAACTACAATAGGTTATCTGATTCCATTGAAAGTATCAGTTTTGAAGAAGAGCCTTATATTGAGCAAGAGGATGTTGATTCTAATCAACAATCACCATCTATTGGATCAGAGGATAATAAAAAATGTAATGAAATCCAAAGCATTGAGCTATTCGATTCCCATGAAGCCTTGCTTATCAATGAAGAAGAAGAGTTTTCCAATATTCAAGAAAACAACGAAAGAGAAATTAATCATGAAAATGCAAATGTGAGTTATTCTAATGAAGCATATAAAAATACAGCATCTCAACCAAATCAGATTCCATTATGTCATCATAAGATTGAATCAATAGATATATTTGAACATGAAGATTTCATTCTGAGTATGAACAATAGTTATTCTGATGGTGATGAATCATTAAATGTAGATATTATAGCTCACAAATTAATCTCAAAATCAGGTGTGATTCCAAACGATAATGATTATCTTGATAGTAATTCAACAGAGAATAATGAAATCCCAGTTTTTTCAAAACAACATGATTCTGATATTATTTCCAATGGAGAAGAATCATTCTCATGTTTTCCTGAGAGTAATATGTTATCCCCCAGCGATAATGACCAGGACAAGAGATCAAATCAGAGTATTAAAGATATAAACAATGATTTACCAAGCATGGATTCATCAAATGGATTATCCAATGAGACGTCCCATAAAATAGTATCCCAAATTATAACTCATGAATTAATTCCCGAAAAGAAAACGGCGCCCATTTTATTAAATCAAAATATTCAATGTTCAAGTGATACTCTTAGTTTTGATATTGAACAATTGCCCACAGTTACGATATCCCAATCAGAATCGGATGAGAAAATTATTGAATCAAAAACAAAAGAAACCACAGTCAAACGTGCTCATTTCGCACCAGGAGTTATTCCTATCAGTAAACCAATGGATGAGATCCATAACAGTAGTGGATATTTTGCATCTAATGAAGAGACGGAGCCAACCAATATTTCTGAAACAGATAGAATCATAACCGGAATAGATGGTTCAGCTTTTGATGCATCAAATGGGCAGTCAGATTCACCAAAATCATTATTAGTTAGTTTATATCCGGATATACCTATCATTTCACTAGCTCTATCTCAATGGAAGCTTCATTTCCAGCAAAAAAGAAAGTCTATTTCCAAAAATGAGGGAATCAGTAGATCAGAAATCAGCATAAAAGATCTCCAAATTAAGAAGCAATTACAAAAGAATATTGAAAACCAAATCAAAATTAACCAAGAACTCAAAAGGAGGCTTGAACAAAAAACCAAGGAACTAGAAGCAAAACAAGTTCTTTTCGGTGGGTCAAAGACAGGGTCGCTCCCAAATTTTCCCCCCTATCCAACATTTAGGTTGTTTCATTGAATATTTACCCAAATAATCGTTTTTGATTGAATTCATTACGAGGTGAGGTTTGAATTCAAAAAGTAATCATAAAATGGGTTGTCCCTTATCGAAGCCAAAATCCTCATTGAACCAGAGTCTTCGAAATGATGATGCTAAACCGGCCGCTGTAACCAAACCAAACGAAGGTGAGGTAAAGCCTAGCGAAACTGTCCAAAACGAGCCACTTCCTGCCCCAGTTGAGGAGAAACCTGTTCCAGAACCGGTTGTTACAAAAAAGATTGAAGTTGTTTCAAACGATACTAGTGCATTTGGTCTCCTTCTTTGCGGTGCTGGTGAATCTGGTAAAACCACGTTCACAAGACAATTAAGAATTCGTTATCTTAATGGCTTTAAAGACGACGAATTGAGCGGATTTGTCTCTACAATTCGTGGAAATCTTGTTGAAAGTATGCAATTAATGTTAATTTGGCTTGAAAGGAATAATATTGAATTCAATGAAGATTTGGAATCCGAGATTAATGAAATTATGGGCTTAACACCAATGAGTTGCGAATTCACTGATGATATTTTTGATAATCTCAGGTCCTTATGGCAAGATTCCAAGATTCAGCTCGCATATTCCAAGAAAGATGAAACAGCAATCCCAGACCATATTGACTATTTCTTCAATAAGATTGACGAAATCGCCCAAGAGGATTATATTCCAAGTGTTGAAGATGTTCTTAGAGCACGTATTAGGACTATTGGAATAGACAAGATCACATTCAAAATGGAAAATGCTCCAATTAGATTGTATGATGTTGGTGGCCAGAAGAGTGAAAGAAACAAGTGGGACGAAGTCATCAATGATATCCGTGGTGTTGTTTTCTGTGTTTCGTTCGCTGATTTTGATAAAAAGATGTTTGAAGACGAGTCAAAGCTCAGAATCAATGATGCCTTAGAAATATTCCAGTTAATTACACATAAGCCAGCATTACAAAATGCACCTTTCTTCTTATTATGTAATAAGTTTGATGGATTTTCCGAGAAGGTTAAGAATACTGATGCATTTGGCGAGAAATTCCCTGATTTCAATGGCAACATACATGATCCAATGGAGTGTGGAAAGTATTTAGTTGATAGATTCATGGCAGTAGCAGCACCTTTAACCGATGATAGACCTATTATGACATATAATCTTGTAGCCCTTAATTGTGATGATGTTGTCGAAACAACAACTCAACTGTGCAAGTTTATTAGCGAAAAATACTATGCATAAAACAAAACTTCTTCATTTTTTTATGAACCTAGCAGCTTTGATCAAGGAAACCATCTCTTCTCAACAGCACGACAATGCTGGTGAGAGTGATATTATTGATGAAGAGTTAGAAAACATAATGAATTGCCCGCCTCCACAATACGATGACAAGGAGTACTGGGATTTAAGATATGAAAGGGATCCCGAAAGTTTTGAATGGTTTCAACCGTGGTCACGGATAAAATCCAAAGTTATACAATATCTTCAGAAAGATGGCCAAGTTCTGAATGTAGGCTGTGGGAATTCAACACTTCCAATTGAAATGCTATCGGATTTCAACGGAACCATTACAAACATTGATTTTTCTTCTGTGGTTATTAACCAAATGAAGAAACAATACGAATCAGAAAAAAGGCTTGTCTGGGTTAACGGTGATTGCATGTCAACTCCTTTTGAGAATGAATCATTCGATTTTGTTATCGAGAAGGGAACAATTGATTCATTTGTATGTACACTTGAATCAACTAAAAAGATACCAAAAATTATCGAAGAGATATACCGAGTGATGAAGCACAAAGCATATCTTATTGTGATTTCGTACGGAACACCCAGCACTCGAAACACTTTCTTTAAGTCTTCTCAGTTCGATTGGTGTCTTCAAGAAGTCAAGGAAATAGAGAAGATTAATGAACCAGGTACATTTCATTATGTCTATATTTGGCAAAAGAACTAGACGTTAATTTTAAAAGCAGAATATAATTTTTTTAATGAAAAACAAGGAAGAATCAACCAAACGGGTGTCTTTCCAACCCATCTCTTCTCGAAAGCCTAAAACGACAGAAAATCCCAGAAAGAATCGCATTAATCCATTTTTTCTGCCCAACACAGAAGAGATATATTCCCAACATGAAGAGATAGCCCAGAAGCGCAAAGATGATGTAAAAAAAATTAAAATGATGCCACTTAGTGAGAGGGCATTGCTACCAACGGGTGTTACATCCCATAGATCAATGAAACAGAAATTTGAAAATAAGATTAAAAATAATTCCGATTCTGTTGTTGATTCAATTATGCCATTAAGCGAAAAGTATCAAAGGCAGACAAATACATCAAATATAATTGAAGAACAACGAGAAATATTTTTATCAAATTTGCTCATATCAAGGCATCAAAAAGAACTTGAGAGACTTGCATATATCAAATCTACACAAGAGGCCAAGTTAGAAAACATGGAATTTGAATCAAATGAAGCACAAAATAGGTCTAAAACCATTCAAAACCAGTATGATAAAATAAGAAGCAGGGAGAAGCTCAATTTAGAGGAGCTTAATAAGAAGAGACAGAATATCGAAGTCCAAACAAAGAAGAAGAGAATCGAAATTGCATCACTGAAAAATGAAATACGGCAATACGAAGAAGCATATAGCATCTACAAAGCTTACGATTCATTTCTGAATGAAATCAAACACATATATGGGCGTAGACCGGAATCATCATCCGAATTACTCGATTTCTTTGATGCAATGGAAAGAGAGAATTTGTTTTTGCTCCAAAATGCACATCAGATTCAAAATCAATCAGAATCGAGTCAAACCGGAGTATATGAAGAGTTGAAGCTCTGCAAAGGTGAAAATTCCAAATTAGAAACAGAAATTGCACACTTACAGCTACAAAGAGATGAACTAATGAAATCGGATCATTTTTCAATACCAAAATCGGATCAATTAGACGAAAGTCTAGACATTCTTCAGAAATCTATATCAAAGATATATCTCAAATGCTTCCCAGATGCTGATCCATCCCAAAAGCCCCTTACAATGCTTTCCATAATTGAAAACAACTTGGAAACAATGATGAAAAAGCTCGATACAATAACAAACAAGGCGGATATTGCCCAGAAAGTTAAAGTTCTTTATGATAAAAGGAGACAAGAATTAAGAGCAGCAAATCAAAACAAAATTCTTAAAGAGCAGGAAGAAAAGAAAAATCAGATGATTGAACGTGCTACAAAACCTGTGAAAAAGAGAACAGGAAGACCTTTGTATGAGCGAGTTATTCTTGCTCAGTACAAAAAGAGAGATGCTATTAAGTATGAAGCTGAGCAAATTGAAAAAGACCGTTTAGAGAAGCTTCTTTTTGGTGAATCAATTTTTGAATAGCTTATTCAGAAAATAATCGATTATTATAAATTCAAAAAAGATCAAGAATTGTGAAATGAGGTCATTCTTTTATGTCGAGACCCAACTTAATAACAGACTTCAAAAAGAATATTCCTGCTTCTCCTTATATTATAAGGCCTTTTGAAGATTCTCTTCCAAAAGATGATGAAACAAAAGCGGCTAGAGAGCAGCTTATCGATCAAGTTTTTGGCGCCGAAAGTGTCTCAATAGATATTGTAAACGAAACACGATTTGTTGTTTTACTCCGTCCTCTTGAGTATTTACCAACAGTTGATGATAAGAAGAATGTCCATGGATTTGATTGGTTCGTTGGCCATTATGATTGGAAATCATTATTAACCAAATTGTTGGAATATTCATCTTCGAATGATTCTGGTGTATCATATGCTATTTATCTCGTCCCGACTCTTGGTCAATCACTTCAAGGATCGAAGAGACATGATTTAACATATAATGCTTTTATTACCCCGTCAAACGAGCCACCATTTACTCAATTGATACAAAGATTACCAACGCCAGAACTTAAACCAGATGAAGATCTTGAGTTACACCAGAAATCAGACCCAATTGTATTTAGAACTTTGGAATCTCTTGATCTTGAGTGGAAGAAAATCACCACGTTTACAAAGGAAAAATTCGAAATGTTGGATTCTCTATCAGTTGATGTTTTTGTTTTCTCACCAACACGTAGGATGATGACACAAATCAACAAACTGACTGACCAAGAATTCGAATCCTGGTATGATGTTGTTATTGGAAATTTCCTTCCAGTTATTCCAAACCCAACAAATGCAGATGGTACACTTCAAACTGTTCCTCTTATCATCATTGATCCCATTGAGTGCACCCCACCACATTACAAAGATTTGGTTACAGCAGTCCAAAGTGTTAATGCTGCCATTGGTGGAGAAGTATCAGCAATTCCAAATCTAATCAAGTATTGGCAATTTGCTCCTTTACAAATAGCAGATGCAATCACCATTTTCATTAACAATGATGGTATCCCCCAAAAGAGTCCAGAATTCAACAATTTATTTGTTGAACAATTCATCGTTGCCAGAGAGTTCATTGTTGATGAAATTTTCTCATCTTTGTTGAAGATTAAGCGAACTGATGAAGATGAGCCACCTTCAACCTGGAAAGGATCACAAGCCGAGATTGATTGGGAACTCGATTTCTTTGACGCTCGTGCCAAAAAACTATTTGGAAGCAAACCAGAAGCAATGACAGCATTATCAAAGCTGAAGGAATTGATTCCTTTCTGGTTTGATAGAGACTGCCTTCCAGTAATATATGGAGAATTTAAAGATGCAATCACAAACGCATTGAAACAATCAATTACTACACAAGCATTTTCCAGCTATTTGAAAATCTCCAAAGAGGAGAATTCAAGGCCAAATAGAAACACATGGCTTAAGTCCTACTTTAACAATGAAGTTTCCTTCTGTATGTGGCCAACAGTTTATCAATGTTCTTATGACGAGAAATCCAACCATCTTTTAGTGGAAATGGAAAAGGAATTATTGATTCATGCTCACCTTTCCATCCCTGGAATGAAGGGAAAAATTCTCCCACCAAAATAAATTATAATCGATAAAAGTGGCTTTTTTAAGTTTATAATCAAATTATGGATCGCTCTTCTCTTACAATACCATCACCAACTGAAGATAAAACAATTTGGATGCGTCCTTGGATTATTGGGATTAATGAGGAAGATAATTTATATTTTAGTCCTGAAGCAAATGAGTTACTTCGGAATCAAAAATCCAACAACTCAATTGCATCTTCATTTGTGGAAAGATGCCCATTTTTATCGTTTTCCCCATTTAAAACTCAGTTTTTGGAAAAGCCAAAGTTTGATCCTCCTGGTTTTGTATCTGATTTGCAGGCCGAGATTCCTTATCCGCCTCCAAAGCCGCAAGTTATGTATTCTGCTCCAAATGCATTCTTTTATGATGAAATAAGGGATTCATCTAGTGTTGATTTTGCTAAATCTGTTACAATCAAGCCACAACAGTATATTACTCTCTCAATCAGATCATTTACTTTAGGATTTGATATGGTTGAACCAATTTATTGTACAGGTTTTTTGTTTGATGGCAAAAGAATTATTTCTGATAGTTGGACTTTTGTTCCTCAACAATCTGCTATATTTTTCGAACAAATTAACAAACAAGTGATTTTTAGCGAACAAGCAGCTTTTCAATTCTCAGATGTTGTATCATCACTTTATATAGTTATCCTTTTTCACAGAGTTCTTCAAATTGATTCAGGTGCTCAAGTTGATAAGTATTATGAAAAACCCAACAATAAAAGCCTTAAAAACGCACTATTATCAATCAATAACAGCTGGCCTCGTTTATCCGAAATATATACTACATTTTGCTACACAGCTGCTCCATTATTTGAAGTTATGTCCTCATCAGATGAGTATAAATTTAGGAATGCATGTGAAATAAGGGGAGCATTCACAAATGAAAGGATTCCTCAGTTGATTGATGATATTATGAATAATCGGCCAAAGTCATATTCTATATCAATGAATATGTCATGTGGAGTGAAAAATTTGATTCATCCATCCGAGTTGATTGCAAACAAGTTTTCTATTATTCCATCATTGTCTGCTCCTCCAATTGAACCAAACATGAGATTTCGTCATATTCTTTATGTTAGACTCCAAAACTGTTTTTTGAAGCCTCCTAACAATACAAAGTCAAGGAATATTCTTGCAATGGTATCTGTTCAAAACAATTACAAATCACCCCGATTACCATATTTAGTTGATCCATTGACAGGAGATTCAGTTACATATTTGAACAGTAAAGTGACATATCATGAAAAGAATCCATCCTTTGATGATTTATTTGTAGTCAATATTCCTCTTGAAATACCCCAGTCGTTAGTTATAGTTGTGATGTTTTATCATGCTGTTGCTCAAGAAGTTCCAGATAATCAGAAAATTTTAATTGGATATACTGTATTTCCCCTTTTTGAGAATGGAATGCCTGTTGAAAATCAGGTATATACTAAAGGCATTTCTTATGAAATTGAAGCTCCACCACCACCTAATATATCACCAAATGAACACAGCGCTTCTCTTGAAATCCAGTTCATCAGCAATTTAATTCCCACAGACAGGAAGTTATATCAACTATATCAATCAATTATTAAAAATGAGCCTGTTGACCATAAAGTGGTTTCCAAAATTCAACCCAAAGAAATCTTAACTAATCTTTTCACATTAATTGATCTGCTTTTAGGACCTGTAATTATTCACCAAACACGTGAAGTCGTTGCATTGTTTTTTGAAATTGCAAAATCTGTTCAGCCATTATATGGATCAAAGTTTACTGAGTTTTTAATTTCTTTTGCCAACCATTTTGCCTTTAGGAAAGGGGTATCTCCTGGTTTTCATAATTCTCTTTTAGATGGATGGGGCAAAAGTATCGAAGAAGATTTATGTGATGCCAGAGGAATTGAAAGAAAAGATGTCTATTTAGTTGACTTTTTCTTTATATTAATTGTCAAATCATTATATATATCAAAAGATAGAGATGTTGAAGAGGTATTACTCAGATTTGTGAAATCTTGGGCAGGATCAATATCAGCTTTGTCCACAACAGGTTTATTACAAGCAACGAGTTTCTGTTCATCATTTGCAGTATTTTTGAATCTGTTGGTAGATATAGGACTAAGATCAGTTGCAGTTAAGTGTCTTCAAATTCAATTCGAAGCATTTACAGAGAACCAGAACCAACACGAAGTATTGATTCACTTCTTTAATGAGTCATGGACTCCACGACTTTTTGTTGGTGCTTTTTGTGAAGATACAAATATGAAAGCTTTAGTTAAAGGACTTTTTTCCACAGCCATGAATTCGAAAGACTCGAAACCAATGCAGAGTATTTTTTCCGTGTTATTAAGAGTTTTTTCATATATAGACAGAAATACATCAATAAAATTGGCATCTGAATTGTTAACTGTAATGTCCGAAATTATGCCTCTTCACAAATTACCATTTTCTGATGGATCAAGCATTCATCCAGGGCTTGTACTGTTTCATCATGTCATATCAACATCAACAAAAGAATCATTGTTGGATTGGTGGAAGAATATTAATATTTTCGAAATATTCGAATCTCTTCACTTTTTACTTGACCGAATTGCTGTTGAAGATGAAAAAGAAACCGAAGCTTCGTCAAATGTTCAATTAGCAAGTATAGCTCGAAGATATACTGTTTTTTCTCAAACTCAATTGAAAGGCCGACAATTATTAGCTAAACAACGAGCATCTCTATCTGCTAGGAAAGATAGATCACCTGCAAGTAAGCAAAAGCTTTGCGAGATTGTTTACACCATGCAATTCGACTTGCTTAACATTCTAGAAGAGCTTACTCAAATTACATCGGAAGCTTCATTCCCTCTCTTCACTAAGCTCTTTTTCCACATATTTTGCACTAACCTGGCTATTGATGCAATGCCAAGACTAATGACAGTATTTACTGGGTTTATTTTGAAGCACATAAGTATTAGCTTTACACAATCAAAACCAGTATTCCCAAGATTTGTGGGAAAGATATTGGAACTATGTTGTATTGATCCATCCATTTTCTATTTCTTTGATTTATTATTCAAGGCAGATATTGAATTAAATGGGACTAATATTCGTTCATTGTCATCATGTTGTAGGGGAGCATACCATTCTGGTCCATCAATATTGTCTAATTTTGATGTTGAACACACAGATGCACACGAATCCAAACAATTTTTGGATATATTAAGAGTATTGAATTTATTCGAGAGAACAAAAGATCTAGATTTATCAGAAGAGATTATTGGTGATATTTTTTATATGAGGGCAATATCTTACTATCCTTCACCGGACTCACAGTTTTTTGCACTAAGTGATTTAGCTGAATTCCATCACAAGAATGAGTATTATGCCGAAGAGATTCAAACCAAACTTCTTCAGATATCACTCCTTATTGAATCCCTTTACATTACAAAAAGAACAAAGAACGTATTTGGCACAGATCATCCTGCTTGTGTATTGAATCATATCTGTCCATCGTCTGAATTAATGAAATGGAAAGGCGAAGTGCCATTTATATCTGGCTTTTGTGACGATCCATGTTTTTCTGAGGCATATTTATGCGAATTAGTTGTTAATACCATCTCTTTATGTAGAAATCAAAAATACTTCGAGATTGCGACCGAGTTAATAGATGTTATATGGCCATTATTGGAAAGTAACAGGGTTTACTTTTCTACTAGTTTGGTTATAGCCAATAATGCTTCAATTTTTAATGATCTTGGATCAATTCCCCCAAATACTGATCGATTATTTGGACATTTCTTCAGAGTATCATTTTTTGGAAAGCAATTTGGTCAAGATGACGGAAAAACTTTTATCTATCGAGAAAAGAAATTGACTCATTTGTTTGATTTGACAAGAAGAATGACATCAGTTTATTCTAAGAATCCAAGATTTGGAGAAATTGAATTAATAAAAGAAAGTGGGAAAGTTAATGTCGCAAATCTTGATCCAAAGAAATTATATATCCAGGTCACCTTTGTGGAACCATATTTTTCAAAGGAGGAACTTCAAAATCGGATAATTTCATTTGAGCAGAACCATGATATTAGGAAATTCTCATTTGACACTCCTTTTGTAAAAGGCGAAAAGAAAGCCCAAGGATCTGTAGGTCAACAATGGCTCCGTAAAACTATTCTTACCACTGACATTCCAATGCCTTGCGCAGTGAAGAGACTTCCCGTATCTGAAGATCATATTCTTGAGAAGGAATATGAACCTATCAGAGTTTCAACCCGAGCTTTAAGGGCTCGGTTGTCTCAGCTTGAAATAGCGGTAACTAGAAAAGACGGAAGACAAATTCAACAACAGTTGCATGGTAATTTATTAGTTCAGGTGAACGAGGGGCCATCAAAAATGGCAGAAGTGTTTTTCTCTGGAGAATTAGTATCAACAATCACTGAGAAACACAAAACAAAGCTCATTGATTCATTCAAAAGTTTCTTAAGAGTTAACAATGAAGCTCTTCAAATTCATGCAGAATGGACCTCGTCTCATAAAGAATTTGTTCCACTTCATCACGAACTAGAATCCGGCTTCCAAACACTCAAAGAAAAGCTTGCAAGATACTTTTAAACATGTTCAGCGAACGATTTTTTTGACCATAGTCCACAGTTGATTAGACTAACTGAAAGTCTGAAAGATTTTGTAAATCATTCAAAAAGTACTTACCCTTCAACTTCTCAATTTTTTGTCCCTTCACAAATAAATAATTAACGAATCTATGCAAGAGAACTCATCACCAAAAGTCTTGATCAACTCAGTCACAAATGATGAGGCTATTGTTACATGTAAATGTGTCGAACATTTTGTTGAAAACCTTACCCCAGAAGGAAGAAATGCATTCCGGAGTGTCAGTTCTAATGACATTGTCAAGTTGTTAGATGGAATTGACATGTCACCGCACATGTTTGTATATTTGTTTATCAAGCCCCAACCATCAAAGAAACAAACCAGATATATGGCAGTTTTAGATTCAAACAAACTACTTCATACTGTTAATTTAAGCACAAACGAGTTTTTGACTCTTGGAACAGTTCAGAATTTCCAACACAAGTCCAAGAGAAATGTTCTTTTTGAAATGGGCGAGAAGAAACCTCGGCTTTTTACTGTTAAGCAACCATTCATTAAGCTTCATGAAGTTCTTTACTCCTTTACCAAAATGGATGGAGTTGTTCCTGTTCTAGATCAATTTCTCCTCCCGTTTTTAGAATTACCAGACGAGGCACCCAAGGATATCCCACCTGCTTTGGTACCAATATTGAAGGCTTCATTCAAGAAATTGATCACATCCCCCAATACAGAGTTCATTCAGGCCCTACAGAATGTTTCTCTCCCACCAAGAGTTATCACAGCTCTTGGTGATTTCTTTGCTGTTCTATGCATTAGACAAAATACTATTGGCTATGTTTTGAGGACTCTTCTCCCAGTTTGCATGAAGAACATTTCTAATACCTCCATGATTTTGAGATCGGAGAATATTGTCACAAGAATGCTGAATTACATTCGTAATCAGTATTGTTCAGAATACATTGAGACATTGTATACCACAATCGAAGATCAGTTTAAATCATTGAATTCAACTGAAGAATTCGTCCCCGCTTTTATCAATGTGTTGCGTACAATACCTGCGCCTCCAATTATCAGATGGCTCATGTCAATTATATTCCGATCAGCTGAAGTTAGATTCCCTGATGAACCCCAAGCTCCTTATAATGCGATTTCCAACTTCCTCTTGCTGAGAGGACTAGGGCCCAGGCTATCAACTCGGGATGCTGCCATGCAAGTTAGATTCTCATTTTTAACCATGCTCTTCAATTTTTCACCAAATCCAAACATTGCTGGGTTTGCCCAGGAACTCAAAGATATCCTCAAACAAATGGCCATATCACCAAATCAAAATGAAGATATTACACTGAGTGTTGAAGAAAATGTTATTGATGAAATGGTACCTCAAATAATGAAGATATTTGCTGTTCAAGCAAAGGAAATATATGATGTATATAAACAGGCTCCTCCAATGGACTATAAATCTGGTGTTCAGTATTTCATCGACGAGGTATGTGAAAATGCTCAGTAAACTCTTTTATCCAATTTTAAACGTCTTTTTCCTCCTCAATAGTGTGAATCACCTCAAAATCACTTCATTTATGTTGAGTGAAAAGAACATATTTGTTCTTTCAGGTTTAATTATTGCTTCAACCATTGCTATGTTTAAGTCATATATTCCAATGTGGATCAAACAGTCCAAGATAATGGTTGTGGTATGCATTGCAGTGATTTGCTTGGTTGGTTATCTTCTTTATATTACATCTGCCCTTGCATTCAGAGAAATCGAGACAGGAAAATTCCCAAGAACCAAAGTTGCATATTATACAAACATTGGTCCATATCCAAAAGCATGGAATAACTACATGAATTTAATTGAAAAGATCAAAAAGAAGTATAATGCTGACTTCACTCTCCGCCCAGCATTCGGTGTTTATTATGATCCCCCTTCAACCGTGAAAGCTGAAGAACTCAGAAGCGTGGTTGGTGTTTGCCTTCCTGATGATTTCTCTGGAGAAGATTTCGAAGATGTTCACTTTGGTGTTATTGAAGGACTTGCAGAGACAAGACAACTTTGCTATCCAATGAGGTCAATGATCGGGACAATGTTTATTGTGAGCAGAGCATACAAGAAGATTGGGAAATTCTGTGAAGGTAAAGGATCCAAGCTCAAGATGACACCACCATTCGAACTTTATGAAGGATATCCAGGAACAATGAAAGTTATTCTTGGTGTTGGTGAGCCTAAAGGACTTCTTGCCGGGTTCCCAAAAACTAAATAGGGTTAACCTAAAAAATTTAATCGTTATTTTTGAATAGTTTACATTTACACGAAAACAATCTCAGGCGAAGTTGATTTTCCAGCGACAGATCGATAGGGCATCTATTCCAGACTCGGATGTGAATTGTCCACTTGTATGACGAATGAGTCTCACATTTATTCCATCTGCATCTCCTATGTCGATCCCTTGTGACCTAAGTTCAGAGGGTTCAACCTCTTCAAAACCGTGAGAAGGGAATGAACCTTGAACGTTAAATAAAGCAGCAGTTGGCCTCGTAATACCAAGCACATTTGCAAACATTGTTTTGTTCACTTTGATGACTGTTTTGGAAATCCACATTACACCAAATATAGAAAACAAATTAGGGTACTTTTTTGTTATACATAATGCATTCCATAATTTGTGCTCAAATCTCACTCTTTTTGTTGACCTTACAAGGAAATGCTTTTTAATTACTTCTTCCAAAGTTATGGCCCTATTCTCAGCTCTTTCTTTAGGCAAAAATCCAAACAAAAATGGGTTAAGTATTATTCTCGACTGATTAATTCCATCATTAGAAGAAAATTGATGAGGAATTGTTTCAATATGATCACAATATTGGTCTTCTTGAGGTCCAGAGAAGGTTGAAACTATATTTTGAATAGGTGCAATAGCTGGAAACAGTGAGTGGAATGACATTGAAGAATTTTTTTCTCCACCAGGAGGATTCAAAAGTGGAAAATGGCGCTTCCTTTCATTGACCAGGATTTCATTGGGAACCTTGTATATGTCCTCGTATGACATGTCAAAAATACGAGCTTTGCTAATATCTTCAGATGTTGAAGCCAAGCGACTCATGAACCGTAATTGAATAAGTTATCTTTTTCTAATTGTATCGTAACTCAAATTTTTGAAAGAGGATATTGACTTTCAATGTTCAATCAAATATTGAACCATAATAAAAATATTCATTGATTTACGCAATGTAATGATATCAAAATTGATAAGAGGTAAAATCATGTCACATTTTAACACAAATCCATTTAAAGTTATCACAAAAAATCAATCGGTAAAAACGAATATAAATAGTTTTCAAAATTTATCGTAGCTGGTTGGTTACAGATGATAACCCTTTTTTATGGTAAAGACCATTATGAGTAAAGTTGACCATACAATTGGATTTTTTCCCCAGAAAAGAGATCTTAATAACAAAACTGCTGATGAGACCAGGCAAGAATTCACGATTTTTTGAGATATTCTATTATATATTCTATTTGTGATGAAAAATAACAATACAACTGCTATTGATTTCCACATATTCAGTGTTTTTTGATGAGGAGATGGAGGGCGAAGAATTTCTATTGCGCTTTTTATTCCGGATACAATGCCTCCTGTCATCACATTTTTGTACATACTTTGTGTAACAATTGATCTGTTTTTATAGCCAACAATTGTGATTGTTTGGGGATTGAATAAAAGGATTCTCATTTTAATATCCCCTGGTCGGCAATTATCGAACAACGAGTTAATATAATTGTCATCTTTATCTGCTATCACATCTGGGGTTCTGTTTTTCAAATACTTATATAGCTGATAGACAAGTTCAGCTCCAATTTGCAAGATGGGCGAACCTATAAAGAAAGTGCCAGAAAATGAGGGGAAATTTGAACCCTCAGCGCCTTCTTTTTTGATTCTATTAATCTCATTATTAACATTATATCCATTTGCGGAATAAAACCATCCATTTCCAATGTAAGAGAAATTTTGAGCTGTTTCACTTCCTTGAAATCGACTAATCATCGACTTTGATGGAATTAAAACTGTGTTTGGATGAACTTTGGTTAGTAAATTGGTGTCAATTTGTAACCCGTTCACAATAAATGGCTCATAAACTATACTCTTTCGGTTTTTTTGAGTTAGATAATACCAAGATGTGGGGGGTTCATCCAAAAATGGAACTCCAACAACTCTTATCGCTATGTTATTCTTTTTACAAACAGAGTACTGTTTCCACATAACGGCAGCTTCGTAAGATATCATAGAAGATAAGTCGGAAATAAGCTCGTAGCTCACATTATAGCCTTTGACATGAACGAAACCATCTTCAGAACTGTTTTCATTTATAAAATCCTTTACTAAAGGATATGTTTTATTTTGATCATAAGCAACATATCCTTCCATTAATAAAACAAATCCAACAAGTATAGAGAATACCAGTACCAAGTTATCTCGAAAAAGAGTTGTAACATTCATATACGATAAATAAAACACTTTATTAGGTTATAAGAAGGTAGAACAATTCTCCAATAGAATACTTACCTTCTCTTCATCAAAGTCCAAAAATAGATTGCATATTTCTATCATCGACTCTCCAAAATCCTGGGAAATCGTTTTGAAAACGGATTCAAGTTCAGATAAATTATTTGGGGAGAGTTGAAAAAGATCAATCACAGATATATGATTAGAAAATAAAACAGCGAGAACTCTTAGGAACAATTCTCTAAATTTCCCTTCGGATCTTTCAAAAAGCCAAAGGAAAAATGAGCAGACATTTGAACTTTCGCTGTATTCAAGTTGAATGGGCATTGCAGCAAGTGCTATAGGGAGAATATCTTCAAGATCGATATCTTCTTCTGTGAATATGTTCATAGTCCATGTAGCCAAAGCCGAAACGCAATTATCTCTCATCAAAATGAATCTTTCTGTTGTTTCTATTGGAAGAGACAGCTTATTAATAAACAATTTTTTCACTTCATTCTTATAATTGGCTGCCATCGATGGCTCACTGGTAGCAATGGCATTTAAGCAGAAAAAACCCGATGAATCGATTTCGGTTTCGGCAATAGTAATTGAGCAGCTAAGAGCGCTAAGCTTCAAACTATCATCAATATTTATTGCAGCATGCTTAATTAAATAAGAAAAAAACTGAATTGCTAGAGATCTGAATCTAAGCTGAGGATGCTGTGCGAATTTCAAAAAAGAGTCAAACAAATCTCTTAATAGTCTCGGAGCAAATTCTCCAGCAGATATACATGTTTCACGGAGAAAATCTGATATAGCATCAAAAAGGTCCTTTCCTCTTTCAAGGGGCCTCAGGGATTGTGATGCTGGATTATTCAAGAATTCCAACGCTTGTTCTATCAAAATTCTATGATATTGTTCAAGAGTATCATATCCAATGTAAGAAATGATTTTCCAAGCAGCATAAAAACCTTCATAGTTCACGTCAACTGGTCCACCATATGCAGTGAGGGTTGTGAGAATAGGTCCGATTTTTTTAGCAATAATTGATTCAAAATCATTATTTGAACAATCAGGTATTGATTCAACAATGTTCCCAAGGGAAATAGCAGCAGCTATTTTACACACTTCAGAATAAGATTTCGATTGAATTTCACAACAATGAATGACAAATTCATAGTATTCATTAAAAAACTCAGAACTAAGTCTTAACAAACAAGAAAGGAGCCTCAAAGAAGAAGCAGATACGCTAAATACTTGAGGATCTGTTGTGGGATCAATATCATTTTCGATTGGATTTTTTAGCATCTCTAAATACTCAGACGTGAAATCAAGTTCACTGTAATGCAATATAATTCCTAAGATTTGGTTATCAATTTGAGACATTTGACTGAAATGAGTTCGACTAAATGATTCAAACGCCTGAAAACAACTTATAAGAATCTCATCATCCCCGCCCTCTTTAATTAAATCAAAGAATAATTTTGAGAAAACTTCAAAATATGGATCAAAAGAACTAACTATGACAGATGATATAGTGGAAACACAATCTATTGATGGGCATTTCAAGTGGGCAATTGAATCAGAGGTAGATTTAATAATATACTCGAGAATATTCAAGATTTCATGACAATGCTTAAATATTTTGCACGTTGACCAGCGAGCAAGTGATTTCAAGCATGGAATTGAAGCAATTTGTGTCTCAACAGATCCATTAACTAATACATCCATTAAAAAAGGGTAAGCAATATGGAAAATATTATCTGTTTTCTTTGTTGTATCTAAAAGCCGAGACAAAACCATCAATAATTCTGCAGATACCGAGTTTCTACATGATTCAAGAACAATATGAACAAAACCCAATGAAAGTTCATCACTTTCAAATATAAAATATTTCACGAATTCATCAGCGGAGTCAGCAGCAGAGTTTCTCAAAAGAGCTGAATTGCTTGCAATACCTTGTTTCAGAACTATAGAGACTTCGTTAAGTTTTTTAGAATAAAATGATGGAGCGTTTGCATAGGTGCATGCTAATGCCCTTGAAAAAACAAACAACCCTGGTAATGATTCAATTACATCCTCAAAGTTATCCCACATTTCTTCAACAATCTCTTCATTTTTGCACAAATCAGTGACAGTGGGTTCGAAAAAGTTGGCTGAGGTGCATACAAGAAGATCATCAGGATCAAACAGTTCCATTGCTACATTGAGTAAAATTTGAAGTACTTCAAAATGAAAGCTTTCTTGTATAATTAAATCTGCATAGTGATGACATATTGCTTGAACAACAGTATACAACTCCATTAACACTGAAATATCATTCAAACTGCTATAAAAATACTCTAATAGTTTCTTTAAAAGTAATAAGGGATTTCCTTGATATATATTTTCACTTATAGCAAAAGAAATCAAAGATGTTAAACTCGCAAGATGGGTTTTGTTTTGAACAAAAGGATCAATAATCTCAATGCAATGGTTCCAATAATGAAACATATTTTCATCACTAATTATAAATCCACTATTATCTCTTAGTAATTTTGCATGAATAAGAAAATGCAATGAAGCTAACCGAACTTCAGGTTGTCTTGAATCAAGACCCCTTTCAACAATGCTTCGAAAAAACTCAGAATAATGAGAATTTCCAGAAAATTCAATCGTTCCATCTGGTAAAATTGTAGATAGAAGCAATGAAATCTCAAGATGGGCTTCATTATTATTGGATCCTTCCAACTCAATAAACTCAATCATTGATGGAGAGAACTCAGGCAAAATAGCTTTATCTATAAGATCAATAAGATTTCTTCGATTTATCCAAACGGGTTCGTTGACTAATAATTCCAGAAAAGTAGAAAAAATTGGAATTTTTTCGCTAATATCAAGTAAAGGCCAACATAAATCAACACTCTTTTTTAGTCCGATGATTGCATGCTGCCTCTCTGTTGGATCCGTAGAATTATTATACATTTGGACATGAAGTCCAATAGACTCCGGCTTTTGATATAAAATCTCAAGTTGCTTAGTAGCAAGTAATAAAAGGTCATTATCTTGCTGCCTAAGGTAAAAATACAACTGAGAAACACTAAAAAATTCGGTATCACTATTCATTATTATTTATGTAAATATTAATTTATTAGCATTATTATGAGTTTTCCACCTATTATAATATACTGTGAATAATCTGATTTCGAGTGAAAGCTCTGTAAAGTATAAAATGACAGCCAACTTTTTCCGCCTCAAATGGTTGAATTCATATCTTTTTTATAAATTGAATTGTAATTACAGAGTTTGTTTCAAATTTGAAAAGTTAAATAACAATCCTTTTTAAGAAATTTGAAATAAAAAACCCAATCGATGAGACCATATTGAATTTCATGGAAAATATTGAAAATTTAAGCATATGGATAAAATGAAACCCAAAACTGATGTAGTGAGAAAGCATTTTGATAAATACGAGGATTATTGTTTGAACTATTATTATTATCTCTATGGACCCAAGTGGACAATGATTGCATCACATATGCCAGGCAGGAGTCCAAGACAATGTCGAGAGAGATTTAAAAAGTATCTGAGCCCTAATGTTAATAATTCTCCATGGACATACTCTGAAGATATGCTTCTTCTTCACCTTATTAACCAGTTCGGGAATCGTTGGGCCCAAATCTCAGTATATTTTCCCGGAAGAACAGATTCTAATATCAAGAATAGATGGTACAAGCATTTAAAGCACAATAATTTTCAAAAAACAGAATTTAATGAGAGTTTATTTGCAAATAGTTATCAAGAGGATTTTGAATCTAAAACACACGATGAAATCGATATCACATGGGGAAATTAGTGATCAAAAACCATTTATTTTATTGATTCACCTATATTCAAATTTCAAGATTTATCTAATTCATAATGATTCAGCTTGGTATCAAATTCCCTGAGTTCACTCCATGACACAGAGAAGTGCTCAGGCTCCTTTTTTTAAATACGAACCTCTTTCTGTTTTCTTGGGTATGAGAAATGTGCCTCAACATCGAATAACCTGTAGTGATCATTTGATTCTTATGAGTGGCGTTAAAAAGACTGTGATCAGAATGGTTTTCAAAAATTTGAAAAATATTTTCCAATGAAGGCCTTTTTCCAGGATCATTATTTAAAGAACTAACAATAAACCACTTCATTTCTGGAGATAAACCACTAGGCAATGTATATGTTCCACTTAGAATCAATTCTTTCAAGATTTTTACACTGCTTGCTTGAAAGGGCAATTCTCCTGTCAAACAATAGTATACAGTCACTCCCAAAGACCAAATATCAGCTGAATATGGACTATAATCATTGTTCTTAATTACCTCAGGAGCTAAAAAGCTCCAAGTCCCTGCCATTTTGTCTTTTTTCTGAGATTTCATGTTTAAACTCAAACCAAAATCGACTAATTTAGCACGACCATAACTATCAACAAGAATGTTTTGTGGTTTGATATCATGATGGGATATCTTTGCTTTTTCCAAACATTGCATTGCAGACGCAATTTGGAAGATGATTGTATTTACAATTTTGATGTCAAGTTTTCCATGTTCCAATACCAAATCATATAGCGACCCCTTTTCACAATACTCAAGAATCAAAATTAGATATTTGTCGTGTACTATGTATTCATATAGTTTAATGACATTTGGATGATATAACTTGCAAAGAGCTGATGATTCCGCAAAAAAAGCATCCCAAGCACTGTTCTCATTGATGGTATCTGTGTCCAAAACTTTGGCAGCAAAAAGCTGTTGATATTTCTTATTAATCACCAAATACACTCTGGAATAGCCTCCAGACCCTATTTCATTTAGTACCTGATACCCTGGTATTTTAGGCATACTTTTCTTCATAAATTAAATTTATATTTTATCAAATTGAGTTGAAATGTGAAATTCTTTAAATTATTTTGGTAGAGACATTGAAATTGAATAAATATTCCTCAATTCCACGATGTTGGTTATAAAAAGTGGCAAGCCGATGTCGAGGATTGAAGGGTTAAGTCCTACTATCCAACGTTATTTGAAACTAATGCCCACATCGGATAAAAAGAAGCAAGCAGAGCATATTGATGCTCTTGAGTCTTACATCAAGAATCATAAGGGCCAACTTTCAAGGGTGAAGAGGAAACATAAGAATAAAGTTTATCAGTCACCAGATGGAGTAGAATCTATGAACCGGAGAATGATATTAGCTATAAATGAATTTTCAAAAGAAATCAGCGAGAAGATATTCGAATATGAGACTTCTAATCTCCGAACCTTGATCAATACTGCAAATGAAATGCTAACAGTGATTTCTAAGAATTCAAAGATCAATGTTGATTTTACTGGTTTCTATGATGATACTTCAGAGAGTTGTGCACGGAATTCTGAGTACAAAGCATTAAAAAAGAAAAGGAGATCTTTAGGAATGAAACGAATACGCTTATTAACCAAAGTTAACACCCCTGATATTCATGATAACATCCGATCTGAGCTTCTTTTGGCAAATAGAAGATATAATGATGATCTTCAATATTCACCTCCCAGTGAGTTTGATAGTATTCTTGCATATTACATCATTCACTCACCAGCAAATGCGATGGTAGAAGGGACAGCATCTGTAATTGCGGAAGGTGCAACTGATATTGCTTTATATGCTATTGGTGAATTTTCTCATTACATCTACGAGCATTTAAATATTACAAATGCTACTTCTCAAGTCATTATATATACATCTTTGGTAAGGTTTTTATTTGATGAAGCATATTCTTTTAAATCCGAATTAAGGGAGTTTGAAACTGAAAATCGATTATTCCTTAAGAAATGCGAAACCTTTTCTAAGATCCCTGTTAAAGATTTAAAACTCGAAGAGAGCATTATAAAAAAATATACAACAGGTCTTCCTATCACAAGCTTGTTTAAGAGCAAACAAGTTTCTTTATTAAAACAAATGGAGACAATGACAAATCCAATTGATTTAATGGTACATGTCCATGTTATTCTGACATCACTTGCTAAATATTTTGGAACTGAAGGAGGGTTTCTTTCATTTGATGATACTCTCACTCTTCTACTTGGATTAACATCAATGAATCCACCAGCAAATGCTTTTTCCATTGCCAAATTTGTGGAAAAATGGAACGATGTTCAGTTATCTTCAATCGTTGGAATTGCCAAAAATTACTTTGTTGCTGGCGTTGACCACCTCTTAAAACTTGAGGGTCTTGAATCCTCAAATGAAACCGAATTCTTTGTATAATAAAAAGATTTGTGGTAAATGTGTGTGAATATAGTGACAATCCATAAATTTATTCCATTTGAGGCTTAAATCTATTAAAGATTATCAACTAGATACTTGAATGACTCATGTCTTTTTTCTTTTCAATATTCATTATTCTATTCACTGTGATATTATCAACAGTCACAAAAGAGTCCATCATAAAAATATCACACAAAGTCTATTTCTTGTTCAAAATCTATCCCTGTATTATCCCACATAAAATAACATGAATATTTTTTCATTATATGTAATTTCTTTAATTTTTATATTTGCCACAATTCCAATTTTTTAAACAATATATTTAGTTGATACTCACATTTAATAGAAATCTTCCCACTCACTTAGATCTTCGCTATCTGTTTCATATACTCCAGTTGGAAGGATTATAGTATGAGAATCTGATGGAACCCTTGGGGGTCTCCCTCTTCTTACAGGTACCATTTGAGTACTCTGGGATCTCTTTATTGGATTCTTTTTAGGCCGTGGTGATATTGTGTTTGATGAAGGTAATTTGGGTGACATAGCAACCTGAATCTGGTCAATTATAGTGTCTGATTGTAGCTCATCTAGCATATTTTCTGGTTTATCCCAAACTCTGGATTCCCAAAACTTGGGAATCACAGTTTTCACTGTCTGGTTTTCATATCGATTAGATTTCTTGTTTTCTTCAGAGGTCATCACAAAGGGAATTCCACAAGATGCTGCATGTAATGCATGAGCAGGATGCAAATGTTTATCATCCAATCCCCATATGATTCTTGATTCAAATAACTCGATTCTCCTATGCTTTTCAATCATATCAAATGACCCCCAATAAGGTTCAATATCAGTTTGATATGTCTGTTTTGATGACACAATAGGAGCTTTTGGAAGAGGATTACTCGAAATATTTTGTTCCCAGTCTGGCGTTTGAATTCGTCTTGGGTGCGAAACCCGAGATTTTTTCAAAGATGGAGGTCTTGTCAAAAACCGGTTCGGAATGCTGACTTTAACAGTTGTTTTCTCTTTTTTAAGTTTCGTAATAGGTAGAGGTCGATCATTATCAACAAATTTTACAGATTTTTCAACTCGAGGAGGCACTTTAAGCCTTATCGTTGTTGTAGATTTCGAATGGTTTGAAATTTCTTCGCTTTTAATTGGTATTTTGTGTTGTTGTGCTAAGCTTAAATATTGCTGCAATTTTTGCATAATTATCTGAAGAGAAGGGCCATCTCCGCCATTATTTGACATATCAGAAGAAAAATGCACCAAATTCTTACCAGCACTAACAGTAGAACCTTTTGGTGATGCCACACTAATATTGGGATCCGAAGAAAAAGAACACTCATGCTGATCCATTTTATTGTTTCAAATTCTAAGATAACCGTCTGTTTGGTCACAACCGCAAAAACCGTTTACATTTATAAATGGCCACAGGGTTTTTCGCGTTATGTTTGTGGATTTGGATGTATAATATTGCGAAAAGTAGAATTTGATTCCAAATTTTTTAAATATGTTTATTCATTTTTTTGTTTTTAGCCTTGGAGATGAGAATATTGTGAATATATGTAGAGGAAAAAATACAATTATTGGTGAGAGTGGTAAATGTGAATGCGTTTCCGGTTTTGAATTTGGCGATCCAAATAATGAAGGATGTTATACTTGCAATAAGGCTTGCCATGAATACGCAAGCTGTATTTTCCCTGGAGAATGCAGATGCAATGATGGATATTTTGGAGATGGAGAAAATTTATGTGTGATACCAAGACCAATTATTGTTAACCGGCCTCCATCAGCTCTTCCTTCAAGCGGAGGGAGCGAAATTTCTGTACAACTTAAACCCTTTGAGAAATTTCATCCGAAAAATGGTTTTTGTATGGTGGGAAGAGTAATTTTTCGGGCTTTCTTCGTTAACAGCTCGCTAATAAGATGTATTACACTTAAACAAAAGGAAGGCACTAAAAAATTTAGTGTTTCATTCAACAATGAAACTTGGTCTACTGAGAGTATATATATCGATTTTTATTCATTATCGAAGCCCAGGAGAAGTCAGAACTTTGGAATTTTAGTCCTTATTTCTATTGTAGTAATTGTTTGTTACTTTTTGATTTTTATTAAGATCAATCCATTTACCAATTCATTGACAAGAAGAATACCAAAAGGATTGGTGTCTTTGGACCAAGTTCAATAATTATAATTCGGAAATTGCTGCGTCTTCATGAGAAATATCTTCTTCGTGCTCGCTTTGTTGTTTAGCATTTGTTGAATTGATCCCCACGCCCATCGAAGAGAATAGCACAACAATACCAATAATTACAATTGCGATTTCATACCAAGTATATTTATCCCATTCTCCCATGAAAATAATTCCAATCGCCACACCTACAATTATTTGTCCAAATGGCAATAGATTTGAACCGAATGACCCAATCGAACCAACCAAGTACATGAATCCATGTATACACATACCTGACACTACTACCCCTAGCATTAAAGGCCACATCATTCCTTTGAATGGTGTGGTTACAATTTGTTTTTTAAAAGTGTCCCATCCATCAAATACCATTGACCATAAAAATGCAAACAACAGTGACACACTTAACTGGATATCAACACTCAGAGTTATATCTATGTTTGGAGTTTTCCATTTAAAGAAAACGGGTGCAATCCCAAACATAATAATACTTATTAGTACCAATATATATCCAAGTATTAAATTATACAGATCTGAACTATTAGTAGATTGTTTATGAGAAAATGATGGTATACTTGTCAAAACTACTCCAACAATAGACAGAATTAATGAAATAAGCTTTTGTTTTGAGAATTTTTCATCATCTAGAACAAAGTGTGAAAATGCAGCACCTACAGTAGTAGCCAGTGGTGTAATTAACTGCACCGAAGCGCTGGAAACCCATTTTTGTCCAGTTGAAATCAGACAATGCGGTAAACCCATGTTTATCATCCCCCCAATGATTAAGTTAATTATCATTTTATTGTTATTAAATAGTTTTTTCGTATTTTCCTTAAATTTAAGATGGTCTATATAATATCTAACAAAAGAAACAATTAAACAAAAAGAAACCCCAAAAACCATCCTCAATGTCTGAAAAACTCCAGGATTAAAATACTTAATTCCTTGAGCAATAGCAGCATATGCTGATCCATAAATTAGGGTTAACGCGCAAAATATAAAGATACTGGTCTTGTTCCATGCCATTCCAAAATGATTTTATATTAAAATCTATTTGGGAGATTTATCGTCATTAACGATGGAGTTATTTACATATGTAAAATAATGATCGCAGCAGGAACTCTGACAGTTGATGATATTAACAGATATCAACTTGAAATCCAATCTCTTGAAAAACAAAAAAATGATTTAAAAGTAAAATTACTTCGTATGGATAATGAAATGAAGTTGAAACCCAGCAAAAATATTTCGTCAACCATCCAGGCAGAAATTGATGTTCTTATAAGGCACACTGATACACAAAAGAGAGAAATAGAAGCAATATGTGAAAGTGATTGTGCTTCTGAATGCCAAGAAATGATCGTTGAATATGGTATCTTAGAAAAAGAAATACAAAGGCTAAATAATGAGAAAGAACAAAAAATCATGCAGTCTATATCACTGTCTGAAGAATACAAGTGCAATATTGATATTTCATCGGCAAAAAACCGAGTGAAGCTTATGAAATATTCATCAGAGCTTAAAACAATGATTAAGTCGGAAGAGAAGAAAAACCAGCTAAGGGAAGCGAAGAATAGAGGATTAATTCCTCAGTTTTTGAATTCATGATTTTACTCATCTAATACTAACTCGAGCCTTGTTTTTTCAAAAAATTCGCTCTTTGATAGCCCCCTTGATCGGAATTCGGAAAACTCAATGATTTCATCCATGACTCTTACGGTGAACCTGATGCCTTTCATATTTCTCATTGCCATTTTATTAACTCCAGGAAGGGTCCTTAAGATTTCATGATATCTCGGTAATAGATTTGTTGCATTATCCACCCATCTAATTAATCCACACAAGCCACGCAGTTCTTTTAATAGATCAATTAACTGCGGATGCAGTTCTCCAATCTCTTCTTCAAATTCCCATAATTGAAAGTTAGTATCATCATACTCATCAATCCCTTCATAATAAAAGCCAAGTTTTGGGTAGTTTAACTTGAGTTTGTATCCTAATGAGAAGCATACATGTGAAGTGACAGTAAAAAAAGATATAGATGCCTCATTTCCATTCATTCTTTTAATGTCAACCCCATAAATGCAAGCAACATTATTCCATTCCTTTTTCACGAAATCTTGAATATTTTCGTACCCTAATGAAATGAACTCGGCAACCTCAGATTCTGTGGCTTCCCTCAAGTATTTTTCTTCATATGGATTTATTTTCATCTGTTCTTCATCAACAATCATATATTTTCCTCCAACTTTGCGAGCCCATTCAACAATCCAAGGACATTTGAAAGTCAACTTCATTAAGTTATTATTCACACCCTCTAAGTCTTTCAAGAACATATCAATTTCCTCAGGTTTCCCTTTAATTATCAAAGTACTTATGATATAGTTGCCCATTGCAACCAAAAAAATGGCAGATTAGCTACTTAAGAAACCGATGAAAAAATTCATAAGAAGACAATTAAAGAAAGACTTAGTGTGTACCATCTTCTTTGTTGGAATGTTATCAATTCTGATCCACAGTTTGACTTCATTAACCAAAACCCCAGGCCCAGGAATATATTTTGGCCACCATTCATCTTTCATTGTTCCTATTGAATAATACCATTCTTCAAACCCTGCAGAACCATCAAGCACTGTAACTTCTGGGTGAGATGAAGCTACCAAACCACACCAATATTGAGAGTTCCAAGAGATGGAAACAGGTTCATATCCTATAGCGCATTGTCCATTTACTTCTGGGTTTAAATATGGAAGATGTGTTTGCTTCCATCTATTGTATCCAAGTATTCCAGGATACTCCAAAAGAAACTCAAACTTGCCATTTGGTGCATAGTTTCCGTTAAGTCCACCTAAAACACTGAACTTGTTTAACTGATCACAATTAAGAGCCTCAGAACTATTTGAAAACAAAACCCCAGAACCAGAATAATGATAAAAAACTTTCATCCATTTTGCATCAAAGAAATCTTTGGTTTCATAAAAAAGCACTGATGCAACAAAAATAAACATAAAATGTTTTTTTATAAAGTACACAATTGATTTGGACAAGAAGAATTTATTTGCTTTTGTTGATAATTAAAACTATTCAAATAGGATGAATCATAAGTGACAATCATTTAACATTGAAAGGTAAGGTGAAGGTTTTCATTTATGAGAGTTATAAGTATAAAGAGTTTGTGACTTATTTTAATTCTCAAAATTAGTAGACTCTATATCTGATAATTGAAATCAAGATCAAAAAGAGCCGTAATGATTAATATTAAATCAGGTGATAATGACAATTTTTTTGTTCCAAATCCAAATGTTTTGTAACTAATACCCTTCATTGCTCATGTATGATAGCTCCTCAGAATGATTTTCCTTGTTCTCAGATGATAAGATTATTTGGGTATGAGAAATGTGCCTGAGAAAGAATTTTCAGGTTTCACATACAAATTGCCAATTTACAAAATCAATGCTTGGTTTCATGAAAAGATCAGGTAGCTATTCTTTACTTAAAAATGATGAATATGCAAATCATCCATATGGATTTGATGATAAGATAATACCAATGGTTGTTTTGAGATTAATAGATGACATAATATATGTCATGAAATAGTTAGGTGAAATCTATAAAGATTCAATTGGCGAGGGTTTTTAACATAATGAGAATCTTATTATGAGATTATGACTTATTCTTATTCTTGAAAATTAGTGAACTTACATTCTGATAATCATGAAAAGGTTGAAAAATTTGTTAAATATGTTAAATCTAGACCAGAAATGGATATTGTTATTAGTTATGGCTTGGATGATAGGATTATAGCAGGATTAGTACGTAAACATTTCCATTTCCAATTTTTTATGATAAATGTTGTTTTTGCACTCGTCTCCACTAGCAAAAAAGGTGATTTAAACCATAATTACAATAGACTAACACTCAAGTTCCGAAAAATGACTCATACAAATCTGATTAAGCAGATGAAAGTGCTTAATTGTTTTAATTTCTTGGAGATTGTAAATTATATCGAACAATCAAGATAGGAATCAGCCACTTTTTCGAAACAATATAATATGTTTTGGGCAAAGATAGGTGATTAACAAAAGGTGCTAATCCGAAAGCATTGGATCCATGGATTCTAGAAGGTTTAAAAATGTACAGCAATCATAAAGCAATAGAATTGTTTTGCTTAAAGAATTCTATTGTTTTGAAGTAACAAGAATATTTACTATCAACAAAAATTGGAATAAAAATGAACAAAATAAGAAATTATAATTTGTATCGATTAACAACATGGATACTTTAAAAGACACAAGCATCAGTTTTTGGATAGTGTGGATACTTGAAAATCCTCAAATAAGGTTGGTACCAGGTAAATACCGAGACTTTACCATTAATTCAATGTACTATACCGGCACTATTAGATTTTTCTTGGTGAAATATCAAGTAATGAGAGAATATAATCCGAATTAGTTGATTTCGGAAAATCACTTCAAATTATTAAGTTTTTGTACATTATGCAAATCCTTTTACCAAATATTCGATGATGAGTAGTAAAAAGCTAATCATTTGATATTAATAGAGACATCCAACACTCTAAACTCAAGCTATTTAATGAATTAAATAGTTATTACTAAAAAAACATTATGATAGCATCGAAAAATAGTATTAACTATATTGTGCAAATATTTACACAATTAATCAGGTCCAGGAAACATCTTTTTCAGAAATTTGACTCTCAAGTCTTCCGAGTTTTCTTCAATTAACATATTCACTTCGTTTTCAAATTCCTTGATCGAGTGAGATTTAACCAGATTTATATATTTGAATACTGCATCTCTATATATCCTACCCTTAATGTTTTTAAGAGTGTCAACGACGGCTTTATATCCATTACAAATCTTTTTCCAATCCTCATTTTCATTACATCGAGCCAAAGCTTCTTCTTCGTAAATGGAGGCTAAGTTATACATGGCTTCAGGGAACCCTTTTTCGGCAGCGAAACTTATTAATTCTTTTGCTTCTCGAGGAAAACATTTATACTTCCTTAAGAAAACACCTAAGTTACTTATTGAAGCTATATTACCTGTTTTCGCAGCGTTGATCAAGCCATATAGTACTTCATTATCATTTCCCCCCTCATAAAACATTAAAGAACTAAGGCTCGTTTTTTCAATTGGAGATAATATGCCATTCAAATTGGTATTTAAATGGGATTCATTTGATTCAATTAAAGAACCGATTTTCTTATTTGTGGATATATAGTTGGAATAATTGCAATTATCAAAATTAATGTAAATTGGGCAATCTTGTTTGATTTCACTATATTGTAAATCAATCTGTATTGATCTTGGATCACAACGATCCTTAATTTTTTCAATAATATCAGGTTTTTTGTTGGCTTTCAGCAAGAAAATAGGAATAAATTTAGTTGGTTTTTCATCTCTGTTTATATCCCTATTTATTATTGCTTCATATTTATTATTATTTGAAAAGAAACTATTATACATTAATGAATATGGAGGATTAGGAGTGTCAATTCCTTTTATTAAACTTTGACTGTTATTATTCAATCGATATTCTAAAACATTGTCAATATTCTGTGCAACAATATGCAAATAGTGATTTACATTTCCTAAAGCTCTTGAAATCTTTGTTTTCGCTTCTGGAAAACTTCCTTGAATACATAAACTAAATGCATCCAAAATAATAGAAGATATAAAACTATCATTAGTAAATGTACCACGAAAAGGCATAGGATCAAGAGTTGTCACAACATCATAAGGGAATAAAAAAGATGGATAGGTGAAAAAGGTTGAAATATATTCCAGTAAAGTACCATCATTCTTTTTAGATGATTTCTGGATTAAAAAGTCGATCAAAACTATGAGCATCTCCGCAGATTCAAACCTTGAAACAAGCCCTTTCTCAATAATGGTAATATTATCGGATCCGGTAAGCAAATACCAAATTAGTTTGGCAATTGTCATTAAGTGCGTATTGAAATCAAGACATTTTTCAGATACACAAATACAAACCGGTATCAAATCAGATCGATGAAAAAATATCATTTTTGGATGAAAAACTAAACTACTATTCATTTTGATGATGCTTATTAATTGTCGGACAATTAGGGATTTTATTCGAAACAAAGGTGAATTGCAATCAAGAGCATCTTCAATAGGAAGAAAGTCAACAGGGTATCGTATTGTTTCGATTTTTCTAATTGACGTATGGAAGGTTTCCCCATTTGATTCAAAATAACTCCGGTTTCCTTTGACAAATTCTATTTTATAAGGGACATTTGGTTTTGAGTAACTTAATTGGACGACCTCTTGATTGATAAAAAACACATAATCCATTAAACAACAATTTTACTCTCGTTTGTCATTTTTCAAAGAAAACTCAGGTTTTTTGGCACAAAAACTTTTCTTGAGAAGTTCTCTATTCATGCGGTATTGCCCTGGTACTCCATTACTTTGTGGAGTAGGTCTTATTAGAAAACTTTTTCGTTTTGCATCTTGAAGTTCAAGTAAGTTTTTGGTTCTACATGCTTCAATAGCTTTAGATTTGATTGAGTGCCTATAGAGCGAACCAATATACTCTCCACATAATAATTGATCAGCTGTAGGCCTGGACATAGGATTTGGATTCATACATTGTGAAATTGTATCTCTGATTTCTTTTGTGAGAAATGAAGGGACCATAAATTGGAAACTTGTGATCTGTTTTGTGACAAGGGCTGGGTGTTCTTCCGTCCATGGTAATGTACCAGTTGAAAGGCAATACAATACAACACCCAGTGACCATATGTCAGCTTTTTCGCCATCATAAATTTTTCCAGACAGAATCTCAGGAGCAGCATAGTATGTTGATCCACAAGGTGTTGATAAAAGGTATCCAAAGTGTTCTTCCTTTGAAAACCCGAAATCTGCAAGTTTTGCTGTCAAATCCCCAGTTAATAATATATTTTCGGGTTTTATATCTCTATGAACAATACCTCGACTGTGTAGAAATGCAACAGCGGATGTTGTTTGCATGAAAATCTGCTGAACTATTAAAGAGCTGATTCTAGGATGATCCGCAACATATTTAAATAGTTCTCCGTTCGAACAATACTCCATTATAACAAAAATCAGCTCTTCTTGATAAACAATCTCGAATATCTTTATAATGTTTGGGTGATTAATACATTGTTGGATTCTAGTTTCCTGTTCAAACCTATTAATACCATTTTCTGCTATCAATTCCTTTCTTGAAACAACTTTACAAGCAAATAATTCATTGGTCTTTACACTTTGAAATAATACAACAACTGAAAAGGCCCCAGATCCAATAGTCTGGATATATTTATAATTCATCAAAACTTTGGGTATATGCAGTACCATTCCATTCTCAGTTTGCTCATCAATCATTTAAAAATTTTTAAATTTTTAAAATGAAAATAATAGTAAAAATTCTAGAATATCATTAATAAATATTAAACAAGTATTACTATCATATTTAGAAAAAGAATTATGGATCTTTCATCATTATTATGCAATGATATTAAACCGAATCGGAATAAAACAGAACCAATTATACGGAAGAACATTAATAAAACCATAGAGCCTATCAAAAAGGAGGCAATTTATGAAGGAAATCAAGTTAATTATTTTTTATCAAGCCCTTTTCCCCAAAACTCTTCATATGTATTCGAGAATGAGTATGTGGAGGAAAAAATCTATGTTTTTTGCGTGATTGCCAAAGTTTATCTTCCAAAAAGGATAACTAGCAAGATTAACCTGATTTTACTAAGGATGTTAAGCGGAAAATCAACGCAGTCAACTTCATCAGAGATAGTTAAACTTATTAAACCGTACAAAAATGTTTTGAATTCTTGGCAAGGAGTATTTGAAGGAAGTCCACAGTATTGTCAGATGTCTCAGTATATTGCTGATATTTATAGATGGTCAAAGTCTAACAATGTTGGAAATTATGTTCATTTATCTTTCTTTTATTGCGTTTCTAAATTTTTTATGCCATATACTTCCAATGTAATTTTATTTAATCAAGTATTAAATTGGGAACCATGCAATTTCCTTCCAAAATCTGTGAGTTTTCTATTAGAAAGGGCTTATTTATTCGGAAAACAACTACATCGGAGCCCAACCAGCAAGTCCTCAAACGTGAGGAAAAGGGCTATTATTGATATGATATTGCATGATATTGAAGTATCCGAATATGCAGACTATTTTTACCAGAAAAGAATTATCCAAATTATTAATAAGCCTTTGAAAGAAATGATTATATCAAGGAGTTCGGTTTTTAAAGGAGAAACTTTTTCTCCCTCTCATCACAGGTTTTTAAACCCAATTATTGATGGTTCAAAAGGTTTTATTATTAATTGCATCACGAAATCAATACCTCTTGGCCACGAAGGAGGTTCATCATCAACAAGAGCTAAACAGTATGCAGACGCCACACCATCCACAAAAGATATACATTCTATAATGGAAGAATTAGAGGTAATAGAAACCCAAATTGATGAAGTGATGATGTATTCTACCAACTCAGATTACTATCGAACTTCATGCCATCAAGCAGGAATAAAACTTTTTGGTAAAAAATGGGAAGAAATCGAACCTTACAAAAATAAGGATGGTATTCAGGCAATTGTATTGAAGTCCATGAGAGAGAAGTTGTTTTCTCTGTCAAAAGAACATATTAAACTTGCCAAGTCAGCAAGGGTTTTTTTCCATACAAGGCCAACAAATGCATTTTTATATGGAATATCTCATATCAATGTTAAGCAAATCTGCCCTTTTTATTTCCGATTTCCCGAAGAAAAGTCTTTTTCTCTTTTTAGTGATTTATCAAATAACATATTTTCCAAGAGGATGCCTTTAGTACATTGGTTTTTTAACACTGTCTTACCAATTTTTTATTCAAGGGAACATAATTCTGTTTTTGGGTTTATATCCATACCCATATTCAAATCCTTATATTTGGTAAGTCTTTTATTTAAAGATATTCAAGAAATGATATATATAAATCCAAATAATGTGTTATCATTTGATAAAATACTTGATTTGGCCTCTGATACTATTTATAACAAATACTCAATGAACAAGGATAATAATAATGAAATAGCTTTGTATAAAATTCTAAAATCCATCACAAATAACAAAATTATTCTGGATAATATTGCTTTTGAAATAGAAAAATCATTTCCATCCAAAATGGAGTGCTTTGCCAGATTTTATCCTATTCTTAACCAGCTTAATAATGCTTGTTTTTCTATTTCATCAGATCCTTTCACGAAGTATATTGTGAATTCCCTTAGTTTTTTCGGAATGAGTAATAATCACAGGTTTAAACCATGTTATTGTAGAAATTTTTATCAAAACCACATAGAAAGAGTGAATATATTATCAAGACATTTAATTATTTATTCTAAAGACGAATTAGGTTCAAAATTTGAGGATATTAGCTGATTTATATAGAAAAAATATCCAAAAAAGACGCAACATTAGGTTATTTAATTACTCAAATTCTCTCAGTTCTTCCAAGAATTTGGTTGCACTGGATGATGTTTTTTCATTTTTGTCATTAACAAGAGTACTCGCAATTTCTTGAGCAATGAATTGTAGTTCAATGATTTTAATGTCTTTTGGATATAATCTAATTAGATTTAATGTCGCTTCTATACAATGAGATGACATTTCCGATATTTCTATTACGTTTAATATCATATCAACAAGTGAATCATATGGCCATGTTTGAAAGTCAAAATAGGATGTTATTGCAATAAAAAATGATTTTAAAACCTTAAAAGGCCTCTCTAGAAGGTTATTTGATAAGAATTCATACAATAGTTTTGCATTCTCATCATTATTCCATTCATGACAATGTTTTGTTAAACAGTTGGCCCCAATTTGCAATAAAGAATCCGAATTCTCAGTGCCATCTCTTTCCTTCATTATTTCAACAATATACAAAAAATACGTAATATCCAGACTCGGTATCAATGATATAAATTGAAAAAGCATTGTATAGCAATCATTATGACCAAATCCACTTATATGCCCAATGTTTGATATTATACAATCAACAATTTGAGCTTTAAGGTCTTCATCTTCAGATCTGAGATAAATTCTTTGGAATATTGTTAATGTTCCAATAATAATGCTGGGTTTTCTTTCTAATAAAAACAATGAAAGAAAATGAACGACATCATTGAATAATGTGTATTCATTAAACATTAAATAGCTTAATAAATTTATTGTTACCTTATAGGGTTTCATCACAATTAAAACATGTAAAAAATTTTGTGATAATATATGAGATATATGATCAGAGCAATAGCAACAAAATACTATTAAATATCTAAGACAAGATTTTTTCTGGTATATTTGACTCTCTTGAAGATATTCCATGATCACATCTAAATGGAATTGTGTAAGAATTGTAAGCTTGTTTTTACTCCTACAAAAAACCATTCTAGATATAATATCGAGCAATATATCGAAGAAATCAGATTTCTTGTTGTTAATCATATAGTTAAAGAACTCTTCAAAAGGGAATATTCTACCAAGCCCTTCAAATTGTTCATCAGACATAATAAATTTAATGGAATTAAGCATATTCGGAAAAAAAGCATGTGGATTTCCTAAACCAGAAATAATACTATTCATATCATTAATAAAATCGATGTTTTGAACAAAAACTCTTTTTCTTCTTTTTTTGTTTATTACTAAATGAGATATTCCATTCTCGTTATTAGGTTTTTGCTCACATTTTTCTAACATTTTATATTGACTCTTCTAGTTTATCTTTTCGGTAAAAGTCAATATGAAACCCGGTGTTTTCTGCTCTAAGAATTGCATATTCCTTATATCCACAATCATAAGAAAATGTAGATATCGACCCGCATCTCGTGTCTTTATATATACGGCTTCGATGGGTGTGTCCAATAAGCAAAAAATCTTTTGGCTTAATTATATTTGAAAAAGCTTCTTTTAGGCCATTGATAAAAAGGGGAACTTCTTGATCCATTAAAGCTAGGTTGTTTCCAATATCATGCGCAAAAAAAATAGTACTTATAGAATCATTAGGTACAATATCTAATGTCATTTTGAACAGTAAGTCGGTTATACAGCAAATATTTGAGTATTGTACATACTGCATTATATTCTGTTGGATGTTTCTATCATGATTTCCGAGAATAATGAAAGTTGTTACAGGAATATTGTTTAGGCCATCAAAAAATCGCTTTGAATCATCTTCCCATTTATCGGAAAATCCCTCAAAAACATCTCCTAGTATTAATATTGTATTGGCATCATGTTTAACAACGAGGGAGGAAATCCTAATTAATAAATCTGGAATCGAAACATATGATGGATGATACTGAGAAATATGCAAATCGGAAATAATAAGTGCTTTCATTGTTTGAATTAGAGTATTCGGTATTTCATATACAGTTGAGTGAAAACTAAAAATCATTGATTGACTTGTCATGAAATAATAATGATGATATGTCTAAAATTCATTTTAAAACAAAAACAAATTTTTAATATGCTAGTTCTTTTGTATTTTCATTATTCTTTGTCATATGACTTAGATTCGATTCTGAGTGATATTCATGATAAATATGATTTGAAAATCATTAAAAACCATGGAATACTCCTGTTTAAAGGAGAAAACTATGGTTTTGGGATCACAATCATCAATTCTAGTAAGGAGCTTTTTATTTGTATTGAAAATGGTTTTAGGTATCGGTTTGAGGTATTTTATAAGTTTATAAGCCATAATATCCCCGCAATAATATCTGATCATTCGAATTGCTCTATTAGGGTCGAACCATATCTGGAATATAAGTGGTTTTATAATTTGTCCACTATCATTAACAAAATAACTTCTCAGTTTCGGATATTTACTCTCATATCTCACTTTTTGTTACTTTTTGGTACATTACTTTGTCTATCTCGATTTTTCTCTGTGAGAGAGGAGTCTAATTCCTTTTTATTTGTATCATCAACTTCAGAAAATATAGAAATACCAAAAAGATTTGATACTTTAACACAATCCACTCTCAAAGATTCTTTTAATGAGTGCAAGAATAGGAGAATATCTTCATCTTCTGTTTCTAGAATGAAGAGAAAAGAAAAATCTATGGCATTTGAGAGAATATCATGTATGATTATTGATCAGGATTATATATTTGTAATGATATGGATCGAAGAACCAGCTCATACTGTTAAACCTAAAGTGGATATTCATTTTAGATCACAAAAACATAAGCAAATTTCTGATCCTATAATAACATTGTCATCTTTGATTGGCAGGAGACCCGTTCAAATTGATTTTTGTCTGGAATACTATAAGAGGGGTCATTTAAATCTCCCATCTTCATTTATTTCCCCATTTCAACCATTTGGTCAATTTGTTTTTAATACTCGGGTATTATTACTTAAAATTTCCAGATTATTATCATCAAAACCTTTTTTAAGGTCCAACTTTTCCAGAACAATTGAAGTTTTGTGTGAGTTGCTAGGAGCAATGAGGTGCGTAGTTTCTATCAACAATGAAATAGCGGCTGTTTTTTGTGACTCTCATCTTAATGAAATTCCACAGACAGACTATCCAGAGTTATTTTCAAAGCTGGCCCAGAAAAAAAGCGAGTGTTTTGCAGATGATATATTCCCCGAAGATTACTGTACATATGTTAAAAAGTATTGTTTTGCCAATTGCTCGATTATTTATGTGATTGCCCTTCCAAAAAAGCCTGTATGTGATGCATATTCATCTGTTAGCATTAATATTTTAATGAATCTCACTTTATTTGTATATCAAATGTCATTTGTGAAGCAACAAAGCTTAAGGTTTAATCATTTTATTGAATTATTATCATCATCGAAGTGCTTTATCTTTGCAGAATATGCTATCGAAACAAAAGAAGTTATTAATCTAAAAGCCTCATCAGATATTGAGATTAATGAGAATAGTATTATGACTTTGGATTTTGCATCATTGTTTTACAGTAAAGAAGAAAGAGAAGCATTTTTCGAAGCCGTATCTTTGACATCTCTTGAAAATGGACTTGTCAAACAAGTTGTTTCTCATGTTAATTATCATGGCATGGAATGGATATCTACCACAATTGTTCCTTCTTTTGATAGTGCTATTAATAAAACTATCCTAACTATCATCATTGAAGAGATATCTGGGATAAAAGCCCAAGAAGCAGAACTCAAAAGTTCGTTAAATGATTTGAATATTGTTATTCAGACATTGGGACTTCACAAATTTAGAATTACTGAAAATGATTTTGTTTTGGATAATGAGTCATTATTTTTAGAATTGGGAAGAGAAATCGGTCCTAATAGATCTCTAGTTCAATTTGTTGATCCAACAGATTTTTCATTAGTCCCACAACTGAAATCTGCAAATAAGAGCACTTTGAAATTGATTGATGTTAATGGTAAATCTTTATGGTATTCTGCCGTTTCGAACACGCATGTTGGTTTTTTATTTTGTGTCAATAATCTAAACGAGGTAAAATCAAAAAAAATCGATGACAAGATTGGTTCCACAAATTTTGCTGATATGATTATAATGAACATCGATCCAATAAGTGAAAAAGTCTCTTCTTTTTCAGGGACTCCAACTATTTGGGACATTTGGAGTGTTGATAGGAATACTGAGTTTTCCAAATTTGTTAATTTTGTATATGCTGACCAAAGATCAATATTTGCTAATCATTACTCTTCGATTATTAAAGGAAGTTCAAGTTATTGGACTTCTATTATTAAATTAGTCAAAATTGGTGGATCTTATGAATGGTTTAAGATGACATTTGTTAGAAAAGAATCACAAATAATATGTTTCTTTTTAAATGTAAATAGTCTTTACTCAACAGAGTTAAAAGAGACATCATTATTCAATACTATTGATGCTGCTTTTATCAGTTCAAAAATATCTTTATGGCAATATGATAGTATTGTTAATGAAACCAATTTTTTTGTTGAATTTATTCCTGGATTGAAGAATACTCTTTTTTTATCAAGAGAAAATGTTTGTGATTATATCAATAATCATCAAGAGTTTTTCGACAGTATAGAATCATCAATGGAAAAAGGAAATAGTATTCGTGTTATATGCCGAACAAATGAAGAATTTAATCGCACATTGGTTTTCTTTGGTCAAAGGAAACATGGTTCAGCAAAAATAGATGGAATCTGTATAGATATAACCGAGTATTATCAAAATGCTTGGAGTCTCACAAAACATTTATTCAATTTGCAAAAAGATTTATCACAAAATAAAAGGATTATCGAGCAAGCTATCCTTCAAGTTAGAACATTCTTCAATAATCTTCATCTAGCTTTCGATATGGTGTCCATGCTTTTTGTTCCAAAGTATCAGCAATGTGTGATTGAGACAGCTCAGTATATATCATCAAAAGTTTGTGTTAAATATAATAATAGTAAGTCTTATGCTTTCAATACTTCATCTAAGAAAAACATGTGCATTCTTGAGATTATTGAAAATTTATTTTTGAATTGCTACCAAGGATCCCTAAACAAGAATATTGGTGTTAAAATAATGAAAGATTTTCCACAAGAAGGTATTTTTGAAGCTAATTTGGTGAGTTATTGCCTATTTAGAATATTTCGATTTATAAATTCTATTAATATAGACAACCCAATAACATGCCATATTGGTTTTAATCATGATTTAATAGTTATTACATTTGAATTTCTATCAAAAATATGTGATGATGCTTTTCAAAATCGGATAATAAACGATGGTGTTGCTGTTTCCAGGAGAAATGATTCATATTGTATCAAGTATTCATTTATAGCTATGCAACCAAGTAGTCACTTGCAGTTTTGTGCTAAAAAACTAGCGATTGTGTTAACTAATGATGAGTATATTAAGGAACAATTGTTGAATGAGTTGCATTTGTTTGGATTTTCTGTAATTATTGGTTCATCACATGAAGAGTGTTTAAAGATTCTTGATCAGGAGAAAATTGACTATTTATTTATTGACAATTCTCCGGAGTATAAGATATTAATTGACCATCTTATGGAATCATCTGTTGATACAAGAGTTGTTTCAATTCTTGAGGGGTACAATGATCAAATATCATACTCCATTTTGAAACCCCTAGTTGTTAATCAGGTTAGATGTTTATTAAGCACAAACAAAAACCGAATACCAAAAAGTGTATCAAATTATAAACAGTATCAACATCATGATATTATTCAAAGAAAAGTTTTAATTGTTGAAGATGACGCGAATAGCCAAGAAGTATTTTCCAAAATTTTTGAGATGCTTGGTTGTGAGTACAAAATTGTTACCTGTGTCGATGATTTACTAAGTGTATTGAACCAAAATGAGTACAATATTGTATTTGTAGATTGTATGCTTAAAGGGTTTGATATTCTATCTGCAACCAAAGTGATAAGAAAGGATCCTAAAAAATATTCATCTATTCCAATAATTGGGGTATCATCCTTCTATGAACAAAAAGAAGAATTCATTAAAGCTGGAATGAATGAGTTTTTGATGAAGCCAATAAGAATAAATGAAATAAAAGAAGAACTTAGGAAGCAATACGAATAAACATAATGTTATTTTATTGAATTTTGCTTGAAAATGTTTTTCCATTGAATAGCCTCTTCATATGAATTGAAAGCAAAAATCTTTTCACCTTTTGGATACAAATACATAATCATGATGTTCCCCATTCCACCTTCTTCATATCCCCTTTTCTTAAGTTCAATTTTCTCAACTTCAGAAAAATGAAGAATTGCACCATCAGATCTTATGAATGGGTTTTTGGACCACATAATCAACTTCGCTTGTTCGACAAGTACAAGGAAACACTGACACCATCTTTTCGAGGAAAAGAATCCAGTTTGTTCATATGTATGTATTGAAGTTTTCTGCACAAGGAAGTGATTCTTCGGTTTAAATGAGATGTCTTCAATTGAGTATTTACGGCTTCCAAGAGACAAAGAAGTAATTATGCTATCAGATATTTTTGTGGAATAATCGGGCGAGAATTCAGATTCCGTGCTCCTTAAGCAATTCAAGAGGACTTTTGCAGCTAAAGAATCATTTCGATGATTATCAATTTCTGAGAATAGGTGAGGAATGAAACAATCCAGATGATGCATTATGGACATTCTATGAGTTTTAGAACGTATTAAAATTGCTATAAGCGATATAAATACTGACCTAATTTCAGGATTATCAGATGATATTGGCTCAATAAATATCCGAATATCATCAGGATTGCTCTGTTCGATTATTGATACTACAGAATCAAAATCCCCTTCCAAAATTCCGGTTAAACTAGAATCAGGGAGGAAACCAATACAACAATGTTCAGAAATTGCCCGAATCACTCCATAAGTCAATTGCCCTTTATAAAAGTAGCTTTTTTGCAAAATATTAGATAAAGGATACGTAGATATGGTGGAATTTGTGGACTTTAAAGCAAAAACATTTAATGTGATCTCATAGGACAATTTAATTATTTGCTCAGACATCTCAATAATCCTTTCTTTTTGATTTTTTAAAGCCATTGATATCCATTTGATTGTTTGCATTATAATGCCTGCATTTGATTCAAATGAAGGAAATAAACTAAGCAAATACACTTGAACTTGACTCAAATTGTCCAAGACGAAAGTTGGCTCAAAATAACATCTTGAAGTCATGATTTTATAAGCCCTAACTCTAATATCTTCATCATTCGAAGATAAAAGCGAAAGCTCTTCAATCATTAAAACTGACACATATATCACCAATACAATGCTTAACTTAGTAGAAATATGATGAAAATTTCGTTTTTATTTCCATGACTGTTTTGTAGTTTTAATGCAGGTTAGAACCCCACCATTTACATTATTTTGTGATAAAGTACTATTTAATGATAGTATTTTGTCATTGTAATATACTGCTACATTTTCTTCTGAGTTAAGAATTGTACCTACAGTTTTGTTGATACTATAGCGCCCAAAATGAACATTCCCTCTACAATTAATAACTGTTATTGGGACTTTAAGTGCTTCAACAATCTTAACTTTACCATTTAGCTCCATTGCGGCATTTTTTAAACTAGACATCAACATCTGCCCTGGTACACTAATCCCTGTTTCATTGTCAACCATTATACTAATCTCCATTTCATCAGGTGATGGAAAATTATTGCTCAAGAACATATTAATTGTTTCATTTGTTTTGAATCCCATTGTTTCTTTGTTTGCAACACCAATAACACTAATGCTCTCCATAAATATTGTTATTCTGCCAATGTTTTTTCAATTGTTTATGAAAATTAAAAATAATCGTCTTTTTTACAATGGATAAGAACACCCTTTCTATACCAATTGACGTTATTAATCGAATAATCAAACTTCATAATTTTTTTTACAACGAACTTCAAATTGATTCTCCCATGGCCAGAGCTACAGGAGTCATATTTTTGCAGAAGTTTTATTATTTTAATAAAAAGAATCCGCCAAAATACTCAATATATGCCATAGCAAGTTTGCATCTATCATCAAAGGTTTGTGAAGTTGCCAGATCAATGAGATCTTTTGTAGAAAAAGCAGTTTCTTTTTTACACTCAGACAACCTTGTTTCTGTCTTTGAGGGTCTTGATGGTATAGAGAAAAAATACTCTGATTCTCATGCTGAATATGCAAGCACTTTAACTCAAAAACTGATTCAAGCCGAAATGGAGATCATATCCGCTTTAGGGTTCAATTTCGAGGTTACTTTACCATACGACTTTTGTGAATCATACATCTCTCGGATTCTTAAATGGCATATTCCTTGTACATCTTCAGAGTATTTAGTAATTAAAACCGAAATCAAGAATTGCGCATGGGCTCTGGCAAATGATCTTCAATTTACTCCTGAGTTTTATATTTTTGAGCCAAAAATTATTGCATTATCTTGTGTGAAAATGGCATTTGAAAGATTGAATATACCATTAATTGATCCAGTGTCACAGAAATGGAATAATGTTCTGGAGCCAGAAATCAATTCTGATGTTTTTGAAGATCAACATCAGGTGGTTCGAGAATATATTTTACACAAGTATTTATCAACTAGTTTATCATATATTCTAAACCGAAAGTTCAAATCGGATATTCAAGTTTTTAATGATTGGATAGTATATCCATTTGATCCAAGACAGATTGAACCAAGATGCGAGCCTCCGTCAATAACAAGTCTCGACCAGTTAATGATTGACGATAAAAGCTTTCTTTCTTTGGATTGTGATCACATTCCCAAACAGAAACCCCCGGTTTTATGCCAATATTCTATTCAAGAACAGTCTCGTGAATTAAAACGCCTCCTCCTTGAGTTTGATATATATGAAAATACTAAAGTCAAATCCAAGATGAAAAATTCTTCCAGTTGGACAGTTCAAAAAGATTATCACACTCGTGATTTTGACCCGACTAGATTTGATAATGATAGATATTCTGAGAATAAGATGCAAAAATCTGGAAGTTTTTATCGGGATCACGATACAAAAAGGGTCAACAATGAAAGGAAAATCTTTAATGAATCCAGCAATCGGGGTTTTGATAACCATAGACACATTGATAATTATGATAAATACAAATTCCAGCCCAGAAGTGAAAAGAAAGAATATGATGATAGAATGAAGTATAGGAACACAAATAGCTCTGGAAAACCATTTTCTTCGAAATAAGATAATGAAGAAATTGAAAGGTATAAGCAACAAAAAGAAAAAATAATAGATCAATTATAGATTGTTAAAAAACTGTTTAAGAAACCAATATTAATTGATTATTTCTTAGGACGGAATCCAGGAGGATAATTTTTTTTATCTTCCCCATTTTTACGTAAGTGAGGAGGTACATAAGCTTTGGGTGCTTCTTTAACAACCTGAGCCTTCTTAATGTCTGGCAAAGGGAGCGGATTCTCATTACCAATCCACTGGCATTGGGTTTGTTCGGTCATTCTTAAAGAAAAAAGTTTTTGGCACATGTGATCATAAATTGAGAACTCGTTATCCACATTCATTTTGGGCATCATTACAGCTGTTAAGATCAAACGACCACAAGGACTCCATCCCCATTCGGATGTAAAAGGAGCTTCTCCTTGAGAAAGAAAGGCTTTATTCGATAGGTTAACAGTTCGAATCGATCCAGAAAAGGATCCAAATCCACCAAAAACAGCGATATCTGGGCTGCATGAATGGCGAATAGAATTAAAATTGAATTCTCCTAAGGGGACACATGATCCTATTTTGTCGTGATATACATAAACCGCAGGAGGCACATGCCCAGCTATAACAATTAGCTTGTCACCATCTGGTGAATAAGAAGCATGGGTAATTGGTCCTTCTTTTTTAATGGAGAGTTTTTGCTGACCATTCTCATTCAAATATGACAGTGAACTTGTACCATAAAAGGTAGTATCATCTTGGATCTGATAGCCAATAGATATTGCAGAAAAACCATTTGGACTAATTGTCACATTAAATGTATCACCTGTAATAATTGGCCGATAAGCTATTTGCTCAAGTTGAGGAAAACTAAAGATTTTCATTTTAAAAGGGGATCTATCATACACAACAGCAAATCTAATCCCTTTCTTGCCTTCAGAAAAAGAGCATGAATGAAGATTTGGTGCTTCAAAAGGAATCCTAGTCTCAGAATTATCTGCCTCTGTCTGGAAAAACAAAATACCATCAGTATATGAGTATGCGAATATAGTCTCATTTATAGACCAGAAAATTGTTGGAATGTGTCTCGAATCATAGTTGAAACTCCTAACAACTTCACCAGAAACTGTTTTAACAACTTTAACTAAAGGAATCTTTTCAGCATCTGTTATGTGATTTCTTCTAGAAATTACACAAAAATAGCTGGATTGGGGGCTAAATTGTATTGACATAATGTTAGGTACGGGAAACTCATAAAGAACATCAAGTTGAGCATTAACATGATCAAATCTAGCAACAGTTATATATTTATCTGGAAACTCTTTTGAAGAGAAAATTGTCTTAGTATATAATAGAACAATTTGATTATCATGGGAAAACAAAAAATTCTTGTTCTTATTATCAATAATTTTGGGATTAGATACATTGAGTTTGTCATTATACTCAACTTGACGGATTTCAATACCAGATAGAGAGGCAGAACAAATATACATGAGTCGAAAGACAAACCCTGTTTTGTAAACTCAATAAATTATTATTTATCCTCAACGATAAAACTAAAATCTGGTTTGTTTTTGAGAGAATTACGTTAATTGAGCAAAATTAATGAGCAAAATTGAAGAAAATTTTCCCCATCCTATTCCTAAACTTGACATTTTGGATTCATCCAATCATAAAATGCGTAATAACAGTGGTCAAAACCATACCAAACAAAAAGGAGTAGATAGTTTTTTGTATGTTAGTAACACTGGGATTTCTCCTCTAATATACCAGAAGCATCATCATGATTACACTGACTGGCTTGCTTTATTGGAAAATCCTTTTCTAGAAGACCAAATGCTAAGCGTTGAAGATGGGAAAGTTGGGCCTTCCATTAAAGCGCAAAGAATGGAACTCGAAAAAAAATCTCATTCCAAAAGCAAAAAAGATTTGTCACGAGCAAATAATTCATTGGATCCTTCTAGTTTAGCCAAATTTCTGGATGATGAGAGTTCGAATGGACCTAAAACCGATAGAAAAATCATTAAAAAGCAAAAAAGCGAAGACCAAATTGATAAAATTCATTTTGAAGAGTCAAAAAGCCGGGTGCAGGAGCATAATAATCGAAAGAAAAGCAATAATAAAATGTCTGGATGGAGATATCGAATTGATAAAAAGAAAGAAGAGCATGAAAAGGTGCAAGTTATTAATGCAGATAAGTACAAAACCAATAATCCTCAGTTGAAAGAGCTCAGCCCTTCTACTCGGAGAGAAGTATTGGCAAAATACAGACAAAAGGGACAAAATTATATTGAAATTATGGATAAAGACACCAAAGATATATCTGGCTCGAAGAATTATAATCATATTACTCCAATTGTTCATTCAAAATTTGTTAAAAAATCACAAACAAGGTTTAAAAAGCCAACCAGAGTATCAAGACTTCAAAGAAAGGTCGAAAATTCTAATACAAAAAAGTTTACTCATCGATCAACTATTGGTGATTCTATTCAAGAAAACAAGAGTGATGAACAATACCAGTTTACCAAGAAACAAACTTATATAAGTGAAGATATCCTCCCAAGCATCGATGGTTTGCAAGTTACCATCACAGAAAATGGGAATAATCAAGAGATTTTATTCAAAGGATCCGAATCACAAAGTGCTTTTCTTGATGAAGTAGCCAATGAAGAAGAATTATCAAATACAAGATTCAAAAAGAAGGTACCTCACTATCTTAGACCATTTACAAAGAGACATAATAATAAGAGAAGCGAAACATATCATAAGCAAACTAAAGTGAAAAAAGTGTCTGGCTCTTTGTCACCAGCTGCTGTTTTTACTCTTCCCACCATTATTTATACTCAACAGAATAAGAGATCAATGGTTCTCTCTGAAGAGGGTGTTTGCTTTGAGAAAAAATCTGAAAAAGAGAGAATTGCTGGGACTGAATATGAACCTCAAAAGCAACCTTACCCATTTTTATCTGAAAAAAATGATCAACTCATTGTGAACAAACAAAAGCCCGAATTATTATTACAAAAGAGTTCATCATCAGTTATTTCCGCTATTCCTACTTGTATCCAAATGGAAGGTTTCTTGTTTTTTGAACAAATTTTGAATGATGATAATGGTATAACAAAAAGATCTCAAGTTACTTTTACGGACTCTTTTAGTAATAACCAAAATAATGGAAACGATAAATATTATTTCAAAGAGAACATAAAAGATACTCAGATTAATAATAATAGTCAGACAAGTACAAAGAACTCTAATCTCATCACTGACCAATTTCCTATTGAAGAAAGAGAATCTATTATTCTTGAATCGCAAAGAGAATTAACAGGTTGTTCCAACCAAGAAAATACTTTTTCAACTCACTATCAAACTCAGCAGAATGATACATCATCAAAATGCTTACTTCGAGATCCTCCATGTGAACCAGCCTCAAATCAAACTTGCATTCCGAATGGCATGTTTCCAACTGGTATTAATAAGGCAAATGTAAGTGAAAATGCTGCCCATATCAGAACCAAAAAAAGGATTAAGAAAAAAGTGGAAAAAATTAGTTGTCAAGCTGCAGAAGAAAGTATTCCTGCCAATAAAGCGATTAATGAAGAAAAAAATCCGAATTCGAAAGATGGAATGGAAAATAGTGAACCAGGACTGTTATTGGGATCAGGGGAGAATCGATCCAATAATTCATTTGATAATAATGGTACATTACATTACGAATTTCAAAAAAATGGAAATTCATCAAATTATGATAAGGAATTATCCCCAAGAACATCTCACATTTCAAAGAGAACAAAATATAATCGCATCATATTTTTAAATGACCAGACTAATTCTGATAGTATTGATATCAAACCAGATCAATCTCAAAAAACGAGATCTACGAAAGTTCTTCATAATCAGAGTAATCCAGATAGTATCGATATCAAACCAGATCAATCTCAAAAAACGAGATCTACGAAAGTTCTTCATAATCAGAGTAATCCAGATAGTATCGATATACAACCAGATCAATCTCAAAAAACGAGATCAACGAAAGTTCTTCACAATCAGACTAATTCTGATAGTATTGATATACAACCAGATCGATCTCAAAAAGCGAGATCAACGAAAGTTCTTCATAATCAGAGTAATCCAGAGAGTATCTATATCAAACCAGATCAATCTCAAAAAACGAGATCTACGAAAGTTCTTCATAATCAGAGTAATCCAGATAGTATCGATATTCAACCAGATCGATCTCAAAAAACGAGATCAACGAAAGTTCTTCACAATCAGACTAATTCTGATAGTATTGATATACAACCAGATCGATCTCAAAAAGCGAGATCAACGAAAATTCTTCACAATCAGACTAATTCTGATAGTATTGATATACAACCAGATCAATCTCAAAAAGCGAGATCAACGAAAGTTCTTCACAATCAGACTAATTCTGATGGTATTGATATACAACCAGATCGATCTCAAAAAACGAGATCAACGAAAATTCTTCACAATCAGACTAATTCTGATAGTATTGATATACAACCAGATCAATCTCAAAAAGCGAGATCAACGAAAATTCTTCACAATCAGACTAATTCTGATAGTATTGATATACAACCAGATCAATCTCAAAAAGCGAGATCAACGAAAGTTCTTCACAATCAGACTAATTCTGATAGTATTGATATACAACCAGATCAATCTCAAAAAACGAGATCAACGAAAATTCTTCACAATCAGACTAATTCTGATAGTATTGATATACAACCAGATCGATCTCAAAAAACGAGATCAACGAAAATTCTTCACAATCAGACTAATTCTGATAGTATTGATATCAAACCAGATCAATCTCAAAAAACGAGATCTACGAAAGTTCTTCATAATCAGAGTAATCCAGAGAGTATTGATATCATGACAGATCATAAAGATTATTCAGGTTCTATTCCCGATAAATTCTATAATAGTCTCAATGAAAGCACTTTAATGAATGATAATCAAGTTCAACCTATTAGATCAATTTCTTCCAATTCCAACAATCTTGACAATACTTCATCCACGATCACTGGTTCTAATCTTTCATCTGGAAAAGGTATTTCATCACAATCCACTCTTATTGAACGTGAAAATGTTTCCCCTGAAGAATCAAATACATTCACCACCGACCCCGAATCTCTATCACAATCATTGATTAACAATGAC
>Ga0209639_1000436_pt1 | contig 59395 bp, 57 predicted proteins | sample EPASupsiteHSE605_FD_187268 | JGI IMG/M metagenome (GOLD analysis project Ga0209639, IMG submission 187268) | Bioremediated contaminated groundwater from EPA Superfund site, New Mexico - Sample HSE6-05 (SPAdes) (version 2) | ecosystem: Environmental > Aquatic > Deep subsurface > Groundwater >... | reverse complement strand
GTTCCTGTTAAAGCGATTTATATTTATCCCCTCAACAAAAACTTTGTTGATATTTTAAATCGGTCGGATTGATTCCGGCCTTTTTATTTTAGTTTATTTGTTGATGGAGGGTTCGCTGAACACTTACAATATATCTTTTCACAATGACATCTACGTATTTTGGATCAAGCTCCATCATCCGGCAATACCTTTCTGTATCAATACATGCGATCAATGTGGTTCCCGAACCGCCAAATAAATCGAGGACAATATTTTTCATATTGCTGGAGTTCTTTATTGCTCTGACAACAAGTTCTACGGGTTTAGTGGTCGGATGGAGTTCTGATATTTTTGGCCTTGGAATATCCCAGACATCGCATTGTTTTCGATCATCAAGTGGATGAAGTCTCGCTTGCCCTTCTTTCCAACCATAGAAAATCGGCTCATATTTGGTATGATAATCTTTCCGTGAAAGCACTAAGCTGTCTTTATTCCAGATTATCGTTGATGACCAATGGTACTCATTTGCTGCTAAAGTGAGCATCATGTTTCCCCACTCTTGAGCAGACATAACCACATAAGTCATGCATCCTGACTTTGAGAACTTATTCATAACTTTAAAAGTGGAATCCATAAAACCCTTAAAGTCCTCTGTACTCATGGCATCATTCATAATTGTTCTTGATTTCCAGCTTGGGTGATCAGTTGCACCATAATTTACATTCCAGGGTGGATCAGTGAAAACCATATCAGCTTTATCATCCTGCATCAATACTGCAACATCATCATCTTTAGTTGAATCGCCACAAAACAATCTATGTTTGCCAAGAATCCATAAATCACCTTTTTGGGTAACTGGGTCTTCCGGAAGCTCTGGATCAAAATTATCATCTTCATTCTCACCTTCTGATTCTGCCCCTGCTTTCAATGAATCCATCAACTTCTCGCATTCACTTAAATCAAAGGCGGTTAAACTCAAATCAAAATCAGCAAGTTTCAGGTCTTCCAATTCTTTAGCCAATAGTTCATCATTCCACTCAGCAAATTCAGCGGTCTTATTATCAGCAATCCTAAACGCTTTGATTTGCTCATCTGTCAGATCGTCAGCAATTAAGCATGGCACAGTTTGTATCTTCAATTGTTTGGCAGCTTTTAACCTAGTGTGACCGCAGACAATTTCGTTATTTTCATCTACTACAAGTGGCACTTTGAATCCGAATTGTTTGATGGATTTAGCCACGGCCTCAACAGCCTTGTCATTATTCCTTGGATTGTTTTTATACAGCTTAATGCTATTTACATCTATATCCTGAATTATCAAAACATCTTCTCCTCCTCAATCTTCTTACGTAATTCCAGCAACTCCCGCTCGATCTCTAGCTTCATAGGATTATCGCTCCAATTCCCACGATCTTTATTTTTCAATAAAATAGCACATGCCCCGACATCTGGAGGTATGTGCTTTCTAGTCTTTTCTGTATATTTGGTTTCCTTCCCATCGATCATTCGAATGGAAGTTTTTATTTCTTCGATATCGTAACCTAGCGCTCGCTTGATTAATGCGTTCTCAATCTCAGTTATGATTATTTCCTTTCCCTTTTTTAGGGACTCTTTTAACTCAGGGTATCGTTTCTTGTATATATTAAAAGCATTAACACTAACACCGACATTCAGGCAGATTTGCTCTTCAGTCAGACCATCTCTAGCCCATTTTTCTATGAGCATAAGTTTTTCTTGGACTTGAGGCCATTTACTTTTTGACATATTTTATATCACCCACTTTCTTCACCCAAATATAAAAAACACTCTCGAATGAGAGTGCTTAAATTAAATTGTTCTTAATAACTCAATACTTTCAGCAGTTCATTATACTCTGAAGATATTGCATGCATTAGCAGGAGGTTCTAGCGGTCATGGTCGTGATTTTGTTCAGAGGTCGTCAGCATACAACCTCCTTCCATTATGATAATATTACGTTAAGAATAAGTTGATGGGAGATAACGTATGTTCAGTGATGGTGTGTTTTCGAATCTTCGTATATACAGTTTTTACAAAAAGCTTGTTTACGTCGTAGACAAGCACCACTATACACTCCCAATATGGGCTAATTATTCCATGAGCAATAAATCCAGTTATTCTCTCGTTACTCTAGATTACCATCCCGATACAATCAGAGGCTTTAATGACTACGCTTTTGATATTGTCCATAAACGAACCCCTTATACCTGCGACTTTGATGAAGTTGACAAAATTTGTGTAAATGAAATTGAAAAGTTGAAAAACTCAACCATAGATACGCTTTTAAAAGCATTAAAACATCTATCTAATGACGAACACATCCGTACGGCATATGATCTAGGTTATTTGAATGAATACCATGTTATTAACTGTTTAGACACTGATACTGAACAGGGTAGTTATTACTATAAAAACGAAAAATGTTATGACATTTGTATTCCAACAATTAAAACTGGAATTTGCAATGGCAAATGCCCTGATTTATTATCAAAATACAAAATGAACAGACTTGAAGACCATTATTTTAATGATATGGAATTCTCCATTCCTGATAAACCTTTTATTCTAGACATCGATCTGGATTATTTCCCTACGCGTGAATCAATGAACCCTCAAAACCGAACTGTCATAACGAAATTAATTAGAAACGCTGAATTGATTACTGTTGCTAGAGAAAAACATTATTTTAAAGAATGTAAAAACCAAAAAAATTTTACCGTCCAAGAGGCTGAAGCTCTGCTGATTGAGCTTATAAGATCAACTTTAGAACAAAATCTTTTACCCTGAAATTTCCACGTCATCTAATGCTAGGGAAACAGGATTCATCAACTGTTCTTAAAGAGCAGTTTCTTTTTTGATTTCTTCCATTTCGATTTAACTTCATGAAATAAGAGGGATACATAACCCCTCCTTGAATCGTTTATATGAAATTGTCTTGGGAATGAGAAAAGACCCCAATTTCTTGAAGGGTCTTAATAAACTTCTATTATTCCAAATTTAGGATATTCATCCTTCATTTTACCTAGAATAAAGCCAGTTTTGTGTTCGAATTTATTAGGACAAATATTTACTTTGACACCTAGTTTCTCAAGTCGATGTATTTTCTCGGCATTACTTCTCTTATCTTCTACTGGAGCAATTGCTTTTTTAGTAAACATAAAACCCACCTCACAATGTTAAACATTATCCAATATAATCATTATATACCACTTTAAGATCTTTTGACAGAATATCATAGAACTTTTTACCAATGTTATTAATAACTTGATTCGAATCTTTATTTTTTGAGACATTAGGATTTAGTGTGATTACAAACAAATGTGGTATATTCTCAATTGGGAAACATTTAGTAAAATATATTCTTTTCCCCTTTCCACTATCCCCTTCATGCTGAAATTTGTAGAAAGTATCTTCTATGATACTTCTTAAAAATCCTGTACGTTTAATACTCGCCAACCTCAACTGAATTCTTGTACTTAATTCTTCAAATGTTAAATTGTCTTGTCCGAAATTTAATTGAAGCGAAAGAATAAGTACTGCATACTTTATTGAATCACTCTCTTTAATTAACACAGATGAATCTAAATCAAGCTTTTTTAATTCATTAGTTAACTTACTAATGAGTTTCTCTAGTGCAGTATAATTTCCTTTAAAATATTCTTTCTTGGCCCTGTCATATTGTTTTAAAAGTCTTTCTGGTACATCATATTGTTCAAAAATTTGATTAGTGTAACTCCCATTTCTTGCATAGTACATATTAGTAGGAATGACTTCATAACGAATATAAGCTTTTATCTTAATAATTTTATATTGATATAGCTGAACCGAGATAACATCAATATTATTAATCGCAAAGGTTTCCATGGCTTTCAAAATGTCATTATTAGTATGACTGAATAACTTACTATTAATTTGACTCAATTTGATAGCTAATTGTTGATTTTCTTTTTGCGATTGGATATTGTAATGTTTTAGTCTATTAATTTCTTCTAGATATCTTGTAACCAGAAAAAGGATACCATAGACAGTGATTAAAACAATTAATAAAGTCATTATTCGTGACACAGGAAAATTTATAGTCCATTTATAATTTAAAAACTCCTTAATTCCAGTATGACTTTGATCTCCATTATATTCCGGTGTATAGACAAACACAGCAAAAACAACAGAAAGAGCTATAATTATCCTTAGAATTAACTTAATACTCCTAATTAATTTATTTACTTGGTATTCGGAATCCATCTATTGATATCCTCCATTCTATCCAAAGCATTTCGACAGAAAAGAGGATAATCCTTCACAATTTGGGAACATTATAAATTTATTATAAAAATTAGGGGACTTATGACCATCCTTTTCAGTTTGTTACGCCTTGACGACCACACAAACTAAAAAGCCTGCGCCCGTCCCCCAAACCCCTGCCGCTCAGAATAATCTTACTCTTTTCATAAGAAAGTGTCACAGCTAATCTATAAAGATAAACTATAAACGCTAAAATAAAAAAGAACCATAACGGCTCTTTTTCTTATGTACTAATTTATTTATATGATCGACTATATCCAAAATAATTCTACAGAACGCATAAATTGCTACTGCCTTTTTGCTAAACTCTCCTAGTGAATCAAACATTCTCTTAAGAAATGATTTAGCTTTTACAATCGCTAATTTTGCTTTTATTATGTTTAATTTCCTATAATTTCTTAATATTTCTTTTAGTTCTATCTTTTTGCTTTTTAGAATAATAATCTTAGAACAAATCTCCGGGTTACTAACAATCTTAATATAAATTTTAGGATTAAATTTATAGATGTAATTAATTTGGTTCAAAGTAGAACCAATTAGTTTGTTAATTTTTTTTATGTCTTTCTTTTCTAAGATTTCATTGGGATTAAAGGTAATTAGTTCGTTTATTAAATTGATTTTGTCTATTAATTCATGAACTTTAATTATCGAAGGTTCCGGCGTAATTTTACCAAAAATTGCTCCAACTTTAGGCAAAGTCGGCCATACTTGATCCCAAGTCCCCTCAGGAACTTTTTCACCGTTAGCATAATATTCGTTGCATGCTTCCGTGGTAATGGTAAATCCTGGCGGTACCGGCAAACCGATATTGGTCATTTCACACAAATTGGCCCCTTTTCCCCCTAACAAGTCACACGCATCGAGGCCTTTCCTTCTCGAAACAAATAAACATATTTTTTACCCATCAATATCACCCCTATTGAGATTATTGACGAGTTAATTATACCACTTTTTTCTATCTCTACACAATAAAAATAATATTGGAGCATCAGCCGTAACCACTGCCCCTCACCTTGAATTCTCACAAGGTTAGTCCTTTTTCCTATTTGTTTTGGAGGATGGATCGACCCGACGACACGAAAGGACATAAACGGCTGCCTTAATATGAATAATGAAATTGCCTATATTAATCCACTTGCTGAAGGTGGATTAATAACCAAAATGATTAATTCCATACTTCCCTCATATTGGATTTATCCCACCATCTAGTTTGAGCGCCAATGCGATAATTTGACTCAAATTCCAAATAGCAGACATCTGGATTTAGAACTTCTTTTTCTCCTGTTCTCAAATTTTCTAAAACTAAGCAATCATCATCCAAATAGACACGAAATTTGCTAGTCATGGTAACACCTTGATCGAAAAATTTATCTTTATCGCTCATATTTTTTACCTCTCTCATTTGTTTATAGGTTTTGTAATCGAAAAGGGAACAGCGATATGCCACTCCCCTGTAAAAGTTAACTTTTCGGGTTCTGCAAATGACCATTATTACATATACCTAAACTCTGCTTGTCCTATCGGATAATTTGAGAATAAGAAAACAGAGCAGTCATTTCTCAATAACCTTGCTCTGCCAACCGCCTGTTCTAATTCACTTTCAATTAGCCATAGTTGTATGTCTCTAAGATTTTCATCCACATAAGTCATAAACCAGAATTTGAAATTGTTCCGCTCTATTTCTTGATATTTCATCTCAGCATTCGTTACGTCTATGTCAAAAGTCATAGCATACATCTTGTAAACAATCTCATGTAAATGTGGAGTTCCTAGTACAGCGATATCTTTCCCTTCATAGCAATTATGGCCTTCGGTGTTGCCAAAGTTCAAATCATTTTCATTGGGCTTAAAAACCTTAAAAGTAATTATAGGTATTTCCCCAACTATTTCTTTTACCTTTTTATATAACTCCTCATCATTTTTGAGACAATCACGACTGTAACTCCGCTGAGGATATTGAACAAGTTTTCCGCAATATTTTGCTGGTTGACAATAATGGAATTTCGTCCTATCACCGTACATTCGCTTATAGATATTTTCGTCTGCCGTGGCAGAGAGGATAATGATCTTTTGCTCTGGTAGGGGACATTTCACCAGATACTGAATCATGTCACTATCGCTATAGAAACCTTTTTCCATCACCATTTTTTCTTTATCAGTGTTATATCGATAAGCTACCGTACACTTTAAAAAACCCATTACGTTGCTATTAATCCCGATACCATGCTCTGCAATCTGAGTTTCAAAGTTCTCTATGTTTTCTAAAGAAATAGGACTTGTTCTTGTAAAGGTTTGATAATCAGTATTTAAAAATATGTACTTAAATTTATCGTCCACTTCGTTTTTATCGACCCAAGATATGTATTTGCTTGTTTTTATTTTCAACAAATCCCTAATACTTACTTTACTCACTTGTAATAAGGTTTTCATAATATCTTCATCAATTAATATATTATGAGTCTGGAGCTGATCTTGTTTAAAATAGAGGAGCCTTGAATGAGTAGTTATTATATGACCTGGGAATGTTTTAACTATTTCCATCTGATTAATATATTCAATTAGTTTTATAAGACCCTTTTCCTCGGCAACTGACCGAATGTACTTCCCTGCTGTAAATGAAGCTCCTATAGCATATAATCTTTCAATCTCATCCTTAACATCTTCTGGAAGGTCTGCGGGCAGAGTTGGAGTTTCTATTACATTATAGCCTGCCTCTATGCACTTTTCGTATATTTCATCTTTTAGTTTATTTGTAGGAACGGCAACGATGTATGGTTTCTCCGCTCTTTCAAGACAATTTATGTAAGTGTAAGATTTCCCTATACCCGTTTGGCCCTTAATCACATGGATTTTATCATCCATGCTTGATTGACAATCTATAAATTTCTCCTGCAAATCCTTTTCTGCTTCAGAAAGGGATATATACTTGGTTTGATTTGATAATTCGACAATTGTGTTCCTTTTAGTCTTAGACGTTAGTATCATATTTTTTGCATGATTGCACTCATTGGCATATGGGCAGAAATTGACACATTGTTGCGGGAAATAATCTTGCTTCTGGATATAGTTCACGTAATACCCCCAATCTTTTTCTCTGTAGCTTTCATATTTCTCATTGAATTCATTAGTAATCGCCCGAATAAATGTTTCACCTCCACCTTTGGTTTGACATAAATTTGTAGCCATCCCGAAAAGCTCATTATGGTAACACCATCTTTTTCCCCAAGCGAACTCATTAAATAATTTACAATTGTCCATCAAAACCTTAAAGTCAAAATTTCTCAGTAAATCTCTCTTACCCGTTTTAGTCTTAACCGCTTCGTAGACAACTACTTCTTCTTTACCTTCTTTTGTCTTTACAGTTTTAATCTTCTTAATTTTCTCAGTCAGATAAACTGCGTAATATAATACATCTTCATTCGAAAATTGAAATCCTGGGGGCATCTCCTTTAATATATATATAATAGGAGTTGCCCCTGAGATTTCACTTTTTTGCTCTTCATTTATTATTTCTACTCTCGGATACCCATTTTTTAATTCGATCCCCACTTTTTGGGCATAGGATTCGAGTGATCGCAAATAATTGTTCTTATCTTTATCTCGATAATAATCAACCAAGGCTAACATCAGATCACTGATATTGAATGTAGCAGTATTCATATTTTCATTAGAATATATAAGCCCCTTGCCGCCGAAAAATAAGCGTGAACAATCTTTACAGGATGGATCACATTCAGGAAATATTTCCATCAGAGCGATTTGAATTACTCTTGCCGTTCTAGCATCAGTAATTTCAATATCATTACACAAAACCACTCTGAATTTACTTCTATTTATACTTGAGAATGTCTCGTAAGCAAATGCAATAGGAAGTCTATATTTAGCCGCTCTGCTTTGTACTTCTTCCCAAGTTATACCATTGTCAAAATCTAATCCAAATATCTGCTGACTTTTGAAATTAGCTATTCTTCTCTTACCTTCGTTAAATGTTCCAGGACACCAACTAACTCCAAGCTCTCCTACTACACGTGGAAGTTTCTCTATTTTATCGTAACATGCATGTGATGCAATCCTCTTGCTTATTCTCCAAGTTGCGTCTTCATCTGGTTTTTTGGTGAATTTCTTTGTGTCAACGCTTAAAGTAACTCTCAAAGCATCATCTAAAACTTCATCCTCTACTGCATTAGCATTGGTCAAGTAGTCCATCACCCCCTCTCTTTTGTGTTTGCCTTGTCAAATTAGGCTATCTTTGAAAACTCTCTGATTGATTCTTTTAGACCCTCACAATTTATAAAAATAAATACCGTTCTATCAGGGTTATCTTTGTTGGGTTTAATGTCTATGATTTGATAACCGTTTTTTAAAAGGTGTCTAGCAAGTTTCGCTGTGAAAATAAGCTTTACATCGTTTTGCATACTTTTTTCTCTCCTTAAGCAATAAAAAAACAGGATAGTTTTGTGAAAAACCATCCTGTTTTGATTTATTGTATTTTTGATCCTCTTTTTCCGCTTTTTAATTAACTTGCTTAACGCTTAAAAAGTGTTTAATTGCATCCAGCGTCTCAGGGTAAAGATCTGTTTTATTTTTACGGAATCTTGATAATACAGACTCGTGAATCTGCAATATCTTGGCGACATGCTTGGCAGTCACACCTTCATCCAAGAAATACTGATTAAGTTTTATTCTTATTTCCTCTTGCCTCACCTCTATCCACTCCTTTCCATAAGTGAAATATATATTAATTATTCTTGCAAATTTCCTTTTCTTCCATTATTAATATTTACACAATCCCCTGAAAACGTTTCTATAGTAGCATTACTGAGGGGTAGACAGAGGTAAAATTTAAGAGTTTTCGAAAATGGCAATAATTATATCACGTTTACGATACTTTTGTAAATAGTATTTTAAAATATTTTTTTAGATTATTGAGATCAGAAATTGTATATAGCGGAGTCCCCTCACAATCATCCATAAAAGGAATATCAATTAATAGATTTGTTTGACCCGTTGGAGAAAGATAAAATCCATTACCGTACAAACTCTTCATGATCTCTTCATATTCGCGGATGCTTATGTTCGCCAATTTACATATGTGGGAGGGAGTTATTTTGTTCTTTTTCCCTGGACAAATAAAGAACCTTGCATCATTTTGTTTATGTAGCCTATTTATCGCCAGCAATACAAGCAATACTCTTTTTTGCTCACTGGTTATGGCTGCTTGATTTATGTAACTTACTTCAGATTGATAGATATTCACCTTAATGTTAGTAACATCAACATTAATCTTTTTGGTCAGTATTATTTCCCCCTTATCATCCTTTGTTTCTTGATCAATGCTGATGCTAACCTTTACTAATTCACTCGCCATGTTATTTTGCTCTATCTTTTTCTTTGCTTTATTCGCCTTAAGTTCAAATACCTTTGTATCAAAATTCTTCTCAAGAAAATACTCGCCCTTAACCCTGCTCACCATTTCATCAGGGAAGCAATTCCAAAGAATAGCTTTATCAACATACTTCTTATCCGTGTAGCAAATAATCAATAGATAATCTAGGATTTTATCGATATCGGCATTGGCGCGACATAATGACAAGAGGGAATTTCTAACATAATCATAGAAGATTTTGTATTTGTAATTGTTATCATTTAGATCCTGTGGTTGAGTGAGGAATATTCTACTTTGTGATATACGGCTATGCATTTCGTTAAACTCTTCCATCATTTTTTCTACTGCTTTATAAGTATGAGAGTATGGATTGGGTTTGTCTTTCGCTTTTAATAATTTTTGCCACTCGAAGCCATTTCTATTATCCTCTGCAGCCTTATCAATCTCAGCAAATTGTTTCTCTAGATACCAGCAAATCATGTTGACCGTGCATTGGTTTTTATTCAGCTTTTCAATTGGTTCAGACAATCCTTTGATTTTTCTGTTAACATTTATTCTTTTTTCCTTGGTAAACTCTTTAGAATATTTGTAACCCATAAAATAGGGTAATTTGTGCTTATGCAGAAATTTCTTTATTTCCTTGGGAGCATTGGCTAGTATACCAGTTTTAGCGTAATCAATGATTTGTGCCCCAATTACGCTCATAATCTTAATATAATTATCTCTTTGCTCTGTTTGTGGGAGACTCCAAAGGGTAGTGATATCATTTACACATTGACCAATGCCCCCTTGCATCCCATTGCAGTCTGTTTCAATAAGTTTAGCCATGTCATTGATAGGGTAAGTAGGTTTTGGGTTTTTCTTCTCTTCTTCTGTTTGCTCTGGCGGGATATGTAGAATAGTATTACTTTCTTGTTTAGCAATAACCTCCAGGAGCCTACCCTCAGCGATACCATATATGTGATCTCCATCAAAATCTGCTGTTCCTAATCTTAATGCTGTACTATCCCATATGTTGATGACATAACCCTCACTGATATAATCAAGATATTTTACACCGTCACAATCCGGCTTAACTACATCGGCGACTTTCCATTCTCTGGCGATATGAGGGAATCGACATAAAGCAATCCTTCCAACGTTTTTAGAGTACCAGAACTGATTGTATACCTCATTTTGCTTTAATACTCCTGTCACCGGCAAGTTAAAAGCATATTGAGCCAATCCAACGAGATCAGGAATAAGTGTTTGGAAATTACCTCTCAGAAACAACATGCCTTTGCAACTTCGATTCCTAAACCCTTTAAGATCATCTTTAATTTTGCTCTGTATGTAGTCATCATTAAATAAATCTACGTTGGCCTTAAGGGCTTCATAATAAGCAGGTAAATAATGATCCTCTTGGAGTTTTGTTTGACCTGTTTCTTCATCAACCTTATCTGCCATACCCCTATATTTCACGAACTCCATAATATCATTTCTAATCTTTTTGTATTTGGTAACCGTTTTATAGCATAACTTTTCAACCTGATCTTGACTTAATGACAGCGTCTGAAGTGGTTGGTAACTCAGTACGGTACTATCATTGAAATGTTTTACGTCCGAGTATGCTGATATATTGAAGGTTCTTTTATATCCATGGGTTTCAGTTGTAAAAGCATTGAACCAAGCATCATAATTGGTATATAGCTTATGGAATTTAAACTGAGATTTTGTTAATATGACATCGACTAAAAGATTCCCCTCAGCATCGAATAAATCCCATGACCTTCCCCACATATCTGTAATTTGCTTAACACCTTTTTCTAAGGCAAATCCTTTAATATCGAAGGTAAATAGATCCCCCTTCCCGCAAGGAATGAATCTGAATTGCCAGCATGCAGGAATTTTACTCTTGCTCTCTTTTTCATTTGCTTTATCATCTTTACTGATATCAATCTCTAAATCATTACAAAACTTTAAAGCGCACTCTACCGATACTAAGCCAGCACCATCAAAGGGCATGATCTCAGTTTTATGCTTCTGATTATTAACTACCTTATATTGATCTTTACCTGTGTCTTTTAACAGATCAAAAGTTTCTTCTATCTCATGCTTAAAATCGTCTATAATTACAATTCTGGGTAGGAAGGTTAAAGGAATGGAATCGGTGCTGCATAAAGCATAATAGCTTGAGAATTTTGCAAAAACATCATACTTCTGATCAACAGGCAAACCACAAAGCAATATATCGTTCACTTTATCAGATATTGATTCACGGACAAATGCCACCTTGGAATTGCGAATATTTCCAGAGCTAGCCATAAGACGTTTGAATCTTTCTTCATTAAAGGTTAAATACCCTTTAGATCCCTTATATAAATCAGTCTCCTCACCAATGTCAGTAATTACAATGTCCTTAATATAGGGATAATTCGAGCGTTTAGATGATGGCTTTGTATTGTCGGGATTGAGATGTTTGGCAATCCTTAATAGTTCTGATTCTCGCATTAACGTTGAGCAATTCATTAGCTTATCTTGGTCAATCTCTAGCTCATCATCTTTAAATTGTTTTATCTTTAATTTCAGAATTTGGTTCATTGTTTGGTCAATTGTCATTAACATTTCTCCTCTTATTATTTATTTTTCTCTATTTGTATTAGGTAACCATAAAAAAACAGTTCAATGGCAAACACGACCAGACCCTTAACCATCATTCCGCATCCATTGGAACACTTTTTTTATGTTTTTTATTAAAACGTGTATATTTTTTTGTTGCATTGGTGTATACTACATCTAGTGAATCTTACACAATGAGTTAGATGTAATGTTTGAAGAATCTCTTATGAACTAATTACGACTTAGATCGGCGCAAGAATGGCATTCTCACTTAACATAATTGTTTGCATATAGCCAAAAAGGACAGTCCTCTCCCTTGAGAGCAATAACGTATTAGACCCGTACGACATAAATCCGTACAAGCTAAATAGACCTTAAAAATAGACACAGATATCCTGTGTTTTTTTATTTGCCTTTTTATCTCTTATAAGACAACAAAAAAAGTGCTTCTAAATTGTTACAGCACTTATACCGGAAATATAAAGTGGTGTAAGGTCAAATTCTTATATTCATCACCATCCTTTCAGGTAAATTAAGGATAACCTAAAAACGGGTAAATCATCCCGCTCAATAATAATACACCTTATGGGTTTTAATGTCAAATAATTTTGTGAGTATTTTTAGAAAATTCATTACTCTAGTAATGAGCAACTGTCGGAGCCATAAAGTATCAATGTTGACCCCCTATAATCCCTATATGTAAAAGAACTGAAAGATTGACCTTCAGTTCGAGAGCATCTGTATTTATTATAGCAGAAATATTTGGCAATTCGTTATAAGATACTATATTCCGAAACCATTATTTGAGCAATTCTTTCTGAAATTGTTATATTATAAGCTTATTATAATTTCCTTCTTCGGCTAAAGCTCTGACTTTGCTCCAAATCAAGTCTTTAATCTCAGTTTTCTTCGATAGTGCAATTGCTAATTCTTGGACAGTCATCAAGACAATACTTACTTTTCTCCCAATTGCAAACGTACTCAATGCCTCATCACTATAACCCGAATAGCTGATATATAAACCTCTTGTAAAACTTGATTTTGATGATACTTTCTCATTAAAAATAACCAAGTTACTTTTATCAAGTGGTTTATTAGTCCATTTTGCTTCGAGTAAATATACTTCGTTATGTAAAATAAAGCTACCGTCTATTTGTTCTCCGACTAACTTAAAGCTTCCTCGAGGCTCTAACCCACTAATCTCAAAATAGCTTTTTAAGTATTTTTCAAAAGCAAAACCTCTTGATTGTGGTGAGTCATCAAAATTTGATAATGCAGTTAGCTCGCTCAAATACTTATCGTAATCAATTATAGACGTAACAGGCTTTGGCTGCGTAGTATTTGGCTTTGTCGTGGGTGGCGTAGTTTTTCCAATCAGTCGATTGCCTATTTCCGCACATTTTTTGAAGATATCTCGATCATTATCACCAATCATATCGTTTGCTTGCATATATCGAAGAAGTTCCAATAGCAATTTACCGACAGTTATCTTGTCCGAATCAGCAATAATAGCTCTTAGTATCTTCGCCTTAGAAAGACCAGGATATTTTTGATAAATGTCAATCTGGATCTTTTCATACACAAACTCCTGAAATTTAGGATTGGAAAAGTTCAAAACGTATCCGCTATCCATTGCAAATAGCTTTTCGAAATATCCTTTTTCTATAAAATCTAATTGAGCCATTAAAGCATCCTCCGCTTCTATTACCTTACAATCTGTCGTGCCTTAATCTTTCCTAAACAACGCCAACTAGCAAGCCTGTTGCCATATTTCTCATCAATTATACGCTCGCAGAAGCTAAAAGAATAAACCACAAGGCATACATTTTTACCATAACTGTACATTTTAATCTGCTTGGCCTTCATTAATGTTGGCCCCCTGTATGCCTTCAGTTCAAGAACTTTCTGATTATATTATAGCAGAAATATTTGCCAATTCCCCTTAACTTTTTCTCTATCAGCTTTCCTTTTGAACATATGACTGTGAATATTCCAATACCATGAAAAACTTACAAATGCCGTGCAACACATCCCATTTATTTGCATGATTTATTGACTCATAAGTTTAAACTTTTTTCAATCCAGTAACCTTATCTATTCCCTCTCTAAAACACATTTTATCATAACAATAAGCAATTATATTTTCTAACTCTTTTATGTCCTCAATTGAGTTGAAATAAATCTTTGATTCCCCTGTTCCCTTGGGTGTTGCTTCAATTTTAAAACCGTTAGAGTATCTTTCTAAAATATCTGGTGTAATTCTAGTAACAAAGTTTTTATTAGAACTATCAAGATTTATTCTAATAAACCAATTATTAACGTTAGATATGTAAATAGAAAAATAACCTGTAGTATCTTTATACCCTAGTTGATCGATATTTCTACCAAACTTAACCAATATTGCTTTTATATAATCAAAAACTCTCATTTCATCTTCTGTTGTAATTATTGTTTTGGTTTTTATTGTCTCATTAATTTCATTTTCATTGGGTATATTTGGTTCAATAATATTCGTGGTAGATTCTTGCCGATATAGCCCCTCACTAACCATATACAATACCGCATTAGATATAGATTGTTTAACAATGGGTCTGAATTTGTCTACTATATTGCTTGTAACTCTCTGAAAAGCAAAATCTTTAATAAGAAATCTGATAAATTCGTCGCTGGGACTTTTCAACAGTTCTTTGATATTATTATCTAATGTAGATGCGTAAGTAAGTTCTTCTGCACATTTTGTTAAAGATTCTTTGTTGAAAGTATCCTTTTTAAATTTAGCCAAATTATCAAAGTCAGATTCTTTCAACTTTGTTATATTTAGTACAAAAAAGGGTTTATCATCCATTATGTTAGTATCATCAATATCTGTGAAGAATCTGTATTCAATACCGTTTGTTATAACTCCTAATCCCACATCTTTTGTCGAGTTAAAATACCTACATAGCTGAGCATCATGATTAGATAACTTTTCCTTTACAGATTTAGCTTCAAAAAACATGATGGGAACAGAATTTTTGAATATTGCATAATCAACCTTTTCACCCTTTTTCTTCCCAAAATCAGCAGTGTATTCCGGTCTTACTTCAAGAGGATCGTAAATATCAAAACCCAGTGCCTCAATGAATGGAAGTATAAGGGATTGCTTTGTCATTTCTTCATTGGTAACATGGATCCTTCGCTCATTAATTTTAATTGATAATTTCTGTAGTTCTTCTTTGAATTCCATAATGATTGCCTCTTTCCTATTGTTGTTTAATATCCCCTTAATCACAAGACGTGTTCGAGAATCACTGACTAATGGACGTCTCATGCACATTCCTGTGAAATTATTAACTACTCCTGATAATTAGAACTAGACCAGCAACCTCGAACAAATATATGTAACACACCACTTTAAGCAGCAGAAATCTTGACTAAATTCAAAGGAGAGTGGTTCGTCCTAACATTAACTATATTCCACATGAACGGCGAAATATGACGAAAAAGGTGATCGGGAACAAAAAAGTCCCTACAATTCGATTGTATAGGGGTAAGTGGTCACTTGTTTAGAGACTCCTGCTATTGATACTAAATAGGATTTATAGACGGAAGCCCACTCATTACATCCCTTAACCGCAACAGCTCCTCTATACTTAGTACAGAACACCTTTTCATTATCTTGGATTGGGCGGGTGACTTCATATTGTATATTATTGAACAGACGTATGTAGCTCTTCTTCTAGTAATGGCAGCTAGTTATTATATGCCATGGAAGCCACACACTAATCAAAGAGTCTGAAGAAGCTTCATTGCTTTGAGAGCTTGTTCTTTAGCATATAGGTATGAATCGATGACTCTAGCTAGGTCATCCTCACTTTTTATTTGCATATGATAGGATGCTAAACAAACACCCTCAAATGTACCTATGCGAATATTCATTCCTAATTTTCCTCTCTTAGAGAACTCCCCACCTGAAGGTATAGATTTTTTTAACTCTTTATATTCGTTAACATTTTCTTTCCACGCTAAAATATATTCATCAATTTTTTGATCCTCTATTCTACACCATTCACCCTTGTACCTATAGTCAGGTCCAGGAAAATAGTATTCTATATACCACTTATTACCATAAACTTTCAATGATCCTCCACAAGGCAACTTTTCCGAGTATTCACCTTTCATTTATTAACCCCCTTAATTTATAGTAGTTATTACATTATCGGTATGATCAATATTACATTGATTATTATATCAATGCAAAAATACTTACTGTCCAACTACTTCAATGTATATCGGTATCATTAGACAATGTTCTTTTACGATAATAATTAAAAAGTTTGATAACTTATCTTATGCCTGATCTTACAAACAATTATCTTCACTCCGGAATTCTTGACCCTAACTAAGTTTTGATAAAGTATTTGCATGCTTATTGTCTGACTGCCAGTTTTGTTAAACCAGGAGTAGACGATTGCTTATTGTGGGAGATGATTTGCAGATATGCACAAATACTTAAAAAATAATCTTACCATCAACTTCCTTGACCCTGCCACTTTCGAGCAAATATGAGCAAGTTTTCTCCATTGATTGCGTAATGTTACCGCCTGTACGATTAAATCCAAAAACACGAGATGTGATAACATATAAGTCGTTTTTTGTTATTCCAAAGCTTTTTTTAGCAATAACAAACATAGCCTCTGCTAATTCTTCAGTGCTAATATAGTTAATCGCTCTACTTTCGCCATGAGGTGAAGGTATTCTTACTTCTATTTCTTTTAAGTTTTTGTGCCAGCAAAACTCTCCTTTTTTTAACACTACATCCTTTAGTTTATTTACCAATACCCGATCAACCGCATTTCGCACTTTAACGGTTGCTTTTTGATTCCCAAATAAAGTTGCAACCCTTTTGCATAATAATTCGTAGTGAATAGGGGATTCAAGCTCAACCACATAGTCTATTACATCAGCAAGATACTGTGTATCATCGGAATTTCTTGTATTCTTATATATTTCAGTTACTTTATAATAACTAAAATTATATGGATTATCATTTTGTGTACTATTTTTATCTTTGACCGTTTCAACTATTACATAATTGTCTTCAGGAAAAAGAGTGACTTCTTTAAATGTTTTATGGCAGACACTACTTCCAGTATCATTATTGCTCATTTTATAATTGGAAATCGCCAGTTTGACAGCCTCAAGCAATTTGTTTCCCTCAGTTTTGGGATCTTTGATCCAATCCGTTGACCAGATCCTATAAATCTTCCAACCAATATCTTCAAGCACAGATTGGCGTAATCTATCACGTTCTCTTGCAGTCCTAGCGCTATGATATGTTGCTCCATCGCACTCAATCCCTAAGACGAATATACCACTTAGAGTTGGGTGTTTAACCGCCATATCAATGCGATACCCCGAACATCCCACTTGCGTAACAACGTTATAACCATTCTTAACAAGAAAATCATGTACCGCTTCCTCAAAAGGAGAATCCACCTCAATAGTGCTTTTCAACTGCAATTCATTCTGTAAAACTGAAGCTCCGTTTATAGCGAATTCAATATATTGGCGCAGCATTTTTACACCTTCTGAATTGGTGTTTTCTACCCTAATATCTGTTGGATGAATAGATCCAACTAACTTGACATTATATTTGGCACGAGTAATAGCAACGTTCAGCCTTCTATGCCCACCATTGCGACTAAGCGGACCAAAATTCATATACATAACACCGTTGGCATCTTTAGCATAGCCGATGCTGAAAATAATTGTATCCCTTTCATCCCCCTGGACATTTTCAAGATTTTTTATAAAGAATGCATGTTCTGCATCCTCAGTAAAAAAGTTTTCATATTGTCTATTTTGTTGTCGCAATTGACTTAAAGCCCCATCAACAGCTTGTTGTTGTGCTTCGCTAAAGGTTACCACCCCTAATGAACGGTTAGGATATTTTTTGATATGCTCAAATACAAGCTCAGCTATGCGCTTAGCCTCATTTAAATTACTTTTCTTACCTCCACGATCATATACGCCATTTTCAACAAAAATATATTCAACTCCATTGTCTGGGACCCTATCAATATTTGCAGGAAATGTTATTAACTCATGGTTATATATCTTGGCATTAGAAAAAGCTATTAAGTGCTCATGACGACTTCTATAATGCCACTTAAGCGTTCGCTCCGGAATTGCATTAACAGCCTCTTCTAGAATAGAATCATACGCACCTTTGTCATCCAATTCATCATCATCAGAGTCAGTATCATCAAAGTCTCCATCTGAAAGTGAAGCAGCAAAAAAGCTTGTAGGCGGCAATTGTTTACTATCGCCGGCAATAATCACCTGTTTTCCTCTCATTATTGCACCAATGGCATCCTCTGTGCATACTTGTGAGGCTTCATCAAATATAATTGTATCAAAATCATAGCCATCAGCCTGCAAAAACAAGCTAACAGAAAGCGGAGACATCATTAGACAGGGTTTTAAGGCCGTTAATAGATTTGGGATATTCTTAAATAATCTTCTCAGCGGCATAATTTTACGCTGTTTTGTTAGCTCACGCTTGAGAATCCCTACCTCGTCAACAGCAGAAGTTGCAATATTTGTATTGGGCAATCTTTCTATTAGTCTTTCTAATATCCTTAAACGAGCAATTTTTAGCTGCTCACCATCGTATGAATTAAACTCGTTAATAACCGATTGGTGAGATCGACTCCTAAAGGAATAAACTGCCGGATGACGAGGTATCATCACATCAAGCCACAGCCTATAAAATCGCTTGAAGAATGTATCAACAATTATACTAGGCTGAATTCCCAAATGCTCAACCTTTTCTACAAATTCGGTTAGTCCTACTTCTCTACACTGTTGCCTAACACTTCTAAAATCTATCCATTCTTCTAACAGGGTAAGATTATCAAAGCATTTCTCGGTATTATCCAAGATGGTGTAGATACGTGTATTATACATTTCTTCACCATTGTCAAATAAGTTGGAAAACCAGTCGAAATCTGCTTTAAGATCTGAATGCAATGTTGACAATTCATAACTATATGTCCTAGCCCATAAAGCTATGTTTTTGTCGTTACAAACGCTATATATATATTCACTTGATAATAAATATGTTTTACATAAATCCTTAAACCTGGCTGCATAATTTAGAGAAAATATAACCTTACCCCAATCAGTATTCATTCCGTCGAACATATATTCAAAATCATTTTCAAATTGTGATAAGTCTTCTTGTACTTGTTGCTCTATTTCTTGAATTTTATCAAGTACGGTAATATCATCCATAATAGTTTCATATAATAAGGTGCTTTTTGCACAATTCGAAAATTCAACGTATTTATCATGAGAAACGTTAACATTATCTTTAATAATATCAAGTATGCTAATAAGTTTATCAAAATCAAGATTTTGATTATCTTCCGTAATTAATAAATAATTTAATTTATTAATTAGTTCTTTATCTTTTATATCTTCAATATCCTTTTTAAATATTTTAAGGCTATTGTCTGAATTACCAAAGGATGTTAGGTAAACAATTAACTTACTAGGCACTCGTTTCTCATCAAAAAATCTAATTATTCGGGCAGTTATCTCGAGCCGATTTCTTACACTATTCCAATTAGTATCTTCCCCTTGATAATGGACACCAAAACAATTTAATAAGTTCTGATTATTATCATTAAACCATTTTCTTTTTTGATTTATCTCCTTTATGGTAGTAAGCAAAGAAATTATATCAGTCAATTTTGTATCATCGAATAATCTATCATTTGTAAGATGTTTACATATATTTTCATAGTCATCTTTTATATCCAATGCTGTCGAATTAGTATCATCTATTTTCTTTAGTAAATCTGCGACTGATTGTTCGATTATATTTGCGCCAAAAATGCTAGAAACATACTCGACTACATCATTTTCCGATATCTTAAGTATATTAGTATTTAATTTTGTAAATTTCTCTATATCACCTTCTATTAATAATTTTTTAAGTTGCTCAGGTATTTTATTTCCCCTGAAATAACCCTTAACAATTTTAAAATTAGCTCTACTCTTTTCTATATTCTCCCAATTTGTGTAATTGCCAATATATAGGCCACCCAACATTTCAGCTGCTAAGGATTCAATATTAGTTAGCCATTGCTCTTTTTCTTTTATAAGAGTGATTTTATTAAGCAAAGTTATAATCTCAATATCAGTTATTTTAAGATTAGGCTCTTTGCTAAAACTTCGTATTGTTTTCTTATCAGAACGATAGCTACCCTTAAAAAACTTAGTGAAATTTCCATATAGAGTATTAAATCGAATAAGCATACTTTTATAATCGATATTCAAAATTTCCTGATTGAATTTTGATAGAAGGGCTTCTTTTACATCCTTAATTTCTTTTTGGGTATTCCTAATATCTGTAATTATAGTATCAATGGCCACCTCTTTATTGTTATCGAACCATGCTAGTGTAGGTTTTGGGTTTTGAATAATTACTGATAAAAGCTCTCCTATTGAAATTAGATCTTTAAGGGTATTAACTTCGAGCCCAATACCTTCGACTAATTGTTTTGATGTCGCATATCCGTTTGTAATAAGCAAATGATACATTTTGAGTTTTTCTGATTGATTGGCCACAAATGATAATAATGTTTGTTTGGTAAGTTCAAATTTATTAGACAAACCATTAAAATCACTTATGATTTTAAACGTTTGAGAATAAGTCGTTTTAAACTTTTCTAGTAATTCTTCATAATTAACATTAAATACATCATCGGTAAAGTTTGATCGGATTTCGGTAATATTATTTTTCAATATGTTTTGTTCAGCTTCTGCAGTATCTAATAACTCAGTGAGATTTTGAATTTCACCGTTATTAAACCACTTACCTAATGGCTGCGGATTTTCAAGAATTAATTCAAGCAATTTTTCTAATTCGAGTATTGAACTGAAAGTTCTATATTGTTCAATCCCTAAAATAGAAGATAAATCTTGACTTTTACTATAAATACTTTTAATAACGTTTGTATGTTCAATACACTCAGTGATTATAAAATTCGCTTTTCTAACTATTTCCTTATTTGTCGAGAAATTTTCATTATTCAAATATTCTTTTACATCTGTCATATTAGATTCAAGGATTGAAATTATTTCCTTTGCATTGATCTCCAAAACTTCTTGATTATATCGGTCAAGCAAATAAGCAGTCTTTTCTTTATGCTCATTAAAAATCGTCAAATATTCCTGTGCAATACTTTCTAAAATCCCTATGTCTTTAGATAACCACTTTACAGGGAGAATGGGTGATTCTGATGAAACTTCTAACAAATTAATCAATGAAGAAATATTGTTAATTGTTGGTGCTATTTTATCAGTTGTCTTATCAAGAATGTGCTCATAGATTTGAGATAAGGATTTCAATTTTATTAATAAACTCTTAAGATTCACTTCTATATCGTGTCTTAATTCATGGGTTACAACTGGAACATTACAGCCATACCAAGGATTTTCCGAGTAATCTTTGCTTAATTTACCAATGGTTTTTGAGAATTCCCCTAACAAATATCTATATTTATTGATTAATTCCGTATCAGTATTCTCGATATCATTTATTCCAAAGATTATATCCTGCGTTGCAGATAATTTTGCAAGTCGGCCATTTACCTCATATATAGAAACATTAAGAGGTGCAATTTTATTGTGAAGTTGTTCTTGATATTCATTAAGCTTATTTCTTCTTTCCTCTAATACGGATAGTTTATAAATGGCATCCTCGCGGATACTTATTCTTTGAACCGCTAGCGTTTTAGCAAGTTGGTTCAAAATTTCTTTTTTGTTAGCCTTATAGCTGTGTAAAGTGAGGCAGAAATCCTCAAGTCCAGCTTCTGCAAGACGCTTTTTGACTACCTCAAGTGCTGCCATTTTTTCAGATACAAATAACACCTTTTTACCTTCAGCAATAACCTCCGCAATAATATTTGTTATCGTTTGACTTTTTCCTGTTCCAGGAGGCCCCTGCATGACAAAGCTAATACCTTTCTTGGACAATAAGATCGCATCTTGTTGACTTGAGTCTGCATCTACAACTTGATAGGTATCAATAGGTCTAACATTCTTATCATGGTCAAAATTATTGAGTTCACTTGGTATTTGAGCAATCTCACTTTTATCACCACAAAGTGCTTTTATAGTAGGATTAGAAACAATTTTGTCTTTACTATTATCCAGGTCTTTATACATATTGATTTTTAGGAATGACAATAAAGTGAGGTGAACATCAGTTACGACCTCCCAATCATTCTTCTTTGCGATTTTTGTGATTTGAGATAAATAGTCAGTAATATCATCTTCGTGGCCATCAAATTCTGGTAATATAATGCCAAAATCATTCTCAAATTTAAAGGCTAAACTTGGGTTGACGACTATTTCGTCTTCATGAATTTGTAAAATGTATGGGTCTGTTATAGCTTCAACCTTTAATATTACTGGCACAAGAACAAGTGGGGCAGAAATTACAACCTCTGAAGTATCACTTTCTTTCCATCTTATTAAGCCAAAAGTTAAGTACAGTGAATTAATACCTTGTTCTTCCATCGATGTCTTTGCTCGACCACGTAAAACTTTTAAAGTCTTTTGCTGTTCGTTTAACGTTTTATTTGTTTGTAAGTCACCATCTTGAACAGAAATATTATGCTCTTCACCATTTTCATCGTATGTAGTCTTCAAAGGAAATGGAAAACTAAGCTCATTCTCATCCCGAACAAGCCTTTTATATAACTCATCATAGTTCGGAGAAGTAATTTTTACATTAGATCTTTTAGTCTCTTTGAAGTTTATTAATCTGTTTCGTTTACCTAAATCTAGTAAGCGTTTTTTCCAGTACTCAATTTTGTCATCAATATTTTGCATGTCCCAATCTCCCCGTTATTTCCTAATCTCTTTTTACTCTAGCATATAGTCAACGTAAAATTTCCAAGATTAACACTTTTATAATATACTACCTTCCATACTATGGTAGCATACTGAAACGACAAATATTTGTTGTCCGGTTTATTCTTAGTGTATGTAGGGCTTTAAAGACACCAGTATTTCATGTTTAAATCTTCTACGTCTTTCCCCTATTACCTCCCAAGATCGAGAAAATAATCCAATAAAAAACAAAAAATCCAGACCGCTAATAAAAACGATCTGGCTCAATATATTCACGCACACCCCATGTTATCATAAAAAGAATATACACCTTTTCAAACCCGCTCATACCAAGGGTTTCACTCAACCTCGATATAGCACTATTACTGTCTCAACGTGACCTGTCTCTAAGATATAAAATCTAACTTAGTTTTTCGAACTTAATGGCGCATATATAACTTAATGGCCTCAATAAATGACATTTCATTGTAAATGCGTTCTACCGGATCTAAAAACATAAAATACCCTTGGTCATCAATTTGATATTTATCACTATTTTCACTTAAAACAATACTAGCAGCGAAAACATCAAAAATACGTAGTATTATGCTTAATCTGTTACCATCAAGTATTAATATTGCAAGATGCATACCCGCAAGTTCCTTAATATTAAAAAAAGGAAATTTTTTTATTTCCGAAGCGAGACCTATCTTCCCATGGATTTTACTTTTCCGTAAGTCATCAATTGATGAAAATATGAGGGTACGGAGTTCTTGACCTATAGGATCTTCGATATATTTATCTCCGAGCCAATAAACTCCCATTTCGTAAGCAATTTTGAGTAGAGCTTTCTTGTACTTTTCTGTATCAATTGCAAAATCGTAATTTATTTTTGGTTGAGAAGATTCAATTACAACATTGCTTATTATTTCTTGTATCTCTTGTTCTGGAATATCCACACCCTTACGCTTGGAGGTTTTTCTAATAATATCAGGTAAACTACTAAAATCTTTTGAATCAACTACTATTCGCAATCTATTTTCTGCTATTTCAGATAGCTGTGGAACATATTGAGGCAAAAATTGTCCATCTTCAGACATTAAGAGCCTAACTTTCTGTCCATCTTCTGTTACTCCTTCTTTGAAAGGATTCGGAACAGTTCCCGATTTTCCGCTAATCCCCTGTGAATTTCTAATAAGACTAATCAGAAAATGATTTGTTAATAGGCTATCTATTTCATCGCCCAACTTACTATTACAGGACTTGCATACATTGCCAACAATTAAAGATCCCCCAATAGCATCAGGGAATATATGTTCATCAGATAATTTTTCAAAATCATTTGTGCATATTATACATTTCAATAGCCTCACCAACCCTTTTTTCAATATCATTTCGACTACGAATCCCCTCATCTAGATGGGTTTTCTAGTTCACTCAGATAACTTTACAATTTCCACATTTCCCCTTGATTCCCTTCTAGGATCGTCGAAAAAATTAAAGAAAAACAGAAATGCCAGACCGTTCTAAAATAGTCGACCTGGTGATTTACCTATAATATACTGATCAATGCCTACCTTTTAACTTAGCCCAATTTTCTAGGAAATAACTTTACTTTCCCCGTCTCAATGCGTCCTATATCTGAAACATAAGTCTACTTTATAAACTTACAATGAAGTAACACCAACGTGCCCTGTCACCCCAAAAGGAATATATTTTCCTATAAGTCTTATTACCGTGACCACGGTGCGCTGTCCACGGCACAATGTCGTAAAGCGTCTCGACAGCAAACACAGTGAGACTGAATAATGTCTGTTTTGAAAGTTCTTGACATACCAGTAAATTCGTGTATGAGGAAAATTAAGTATCAAGATTTTTGTGAGTAAAAAAGCCACCTTTTACGGTAATCCCGAAATAGATGGCTTATATCTTTTACATGTTGTTTGTTAATGCCCATTTACTTTCACATAATCTTATCCTTGCTTTACTCAATTATCGTGTAACCACTTTTCCGTAACACGCCCATTTTTCCAAACAATACCCTGTTCAAAAGTAATTACCTGTCCACTGGGCCCTGTGATAACCCAGGCATAATTGTCCTCGTCCTTACGATAACACTTGTATTTCATCCCGGAGATGGTAACGGGTTTTTTACCGGTTCCTTTTTTTATAGTAATAATTTCATCGTGTCGCTCAATCCAGAGGTTCTCAAGTTGGTCGAAAAGGCCGGGGTCGACTTTATCCAAGAAATCTTTAGCAACCTCTAAAGTTTCTCCCGCACTTGGAAGTTGCCCTTCGGACAAACTTTGGTCCATCCAGGTGAACCCGAGGATTTTACGACTCTTTTTTTCCAGCACAACGGAGAAATGCTCTCCCCCGAGCCCATTATTATCACCGGACGCTTTTTCAAACCGAAACAACCAAGCGTCATTAGAGTTTTGCTTTAGACTTAGAGAACTTTTCAACACATACCCTTTCGGAACTGTTAAAACCATCAATGCAACTGCCAACGCCTCACTTGCTTCGTCCATCAGAATTGTGCTTTGTTCGGACCGGTTTATCATTTCCCATCACCCCTTGGATTGATTATTTGTTTTGCTTCTCCAGAAACTGGACAACATCAGGCAAAATTGTTAGGACGTTGATCACTCCGGCTGCTGGAATGCTCATTAAAATGGCTTCCAAGATTTCTTGCTTGTTTGCCCCTGCTTTCATAGCCCTTGGTATATGGGCTTTTATGGCAGGTGCATAGCGATGTGCAGCTAGGTGCGAGATGTAAATCAGCTGTTGTGTTTTAGCTTCAAGCACCGATTGCGTTACAACGGATTCGTACAGACTCTTAAATTTACTCGCTACCTCAGGGAACTCTGTGCAAAATAGTTCGAAATCTGGATTTTCCATAATTTTATCTCCCTTCCTCTGGTATCCGGAGCGATAACGAAAGTAACGCAGAAAATCCGAGTACCCCGACTAAAATCAAACTGATAACTTTAAAACCTGCGAATGACGCAATTATCGGCCCGGCACTTGCACCTAAAAATAGGAAGAAGGTGTACAACGCAACTGCTCCGCCCCTAGCTTGTTTACCAAAGATACCAATGATATTGATAAGAGTAGGTACGACAATGGAGATACCTGCCACAAATACTACTGAAGCTATTGTTATTAGGGCTACGGTTTGCATTGCCCATTCCAACCAAAGACCTATGGTTGCACCAATCAATCCGGTCAGCAGTACCCTTTTGTAACCAAAGCGTGCGGTGAACTTTCCGGCAAATGGCGACAACAGCATTCCAATAATCCCTGCAGCTCTGATGCTCAGCAACTGCTCAGCCTTTAACCCGTAGGTATTTACCAAATATCCTCCCAGGGAAGAGTACATCCCTACGAAGGATAGGAGCAGGGTAAAAGTTATGGTATATCCCTTAATTAAGCTCTGGTCCCGTAACAACCCAAACATTTGCTTCCACACTGCAAAAAGGCTGAGCCCGCTGTGCTTACCGGGGACAGTGGGAAGAATTGCCAAAATTAGCAGGAAAGCCAAAACGTAAACCACTGCAAAAGAAATGAACACATAGGGCCAACCCAGCGAACCAGCGATAGAGGAACTAATAATCTGTCCTACGATACCTGCCAATAGAAAGCCGGTACTAATCAACGCAACGGTAGTGGGCCTTTTTACCGGTGGATAGATATCAAACACGTAAGCTAAGGCTACCGGGCCAAATGAGGCAGCAACAAAACCTTGCACGGCACGGAAATAAAGTAACGACTGAATCGATTGAGCGAAACTCACGAGCAAAGTGCTTGCTGCCAATGCAATCATACCCGGCACTAAAATATGTTTTCGCCCGAAACGATCTGAAATTGGGCCAAAGATTAAAAAACCGATCGAATAAAAAAGCGAAAAGATACTGCTACCTGCCCAGGCGGCAGTTGCGGTTGGAACGTTAAACGTAGAAGAAAGTTTCCCAATGAGCGGGATCATCGTATAAACGTTCGAAACCACAATAAGTCCACAAAAGGCAAGTAAAATAGTTACTGCAGTTAGGTTCTTGTTTACCTGCGGTTGATTTAGTTGTTCGTTGGTCACGGAAGTACTCATTTAAACAGCCCCTTTCTTATCTTACATTCCGGAAGTAAGTTACTCATATTGTAACACAGTTACAAAAAAGGTCAATAAAAAACATAGAGGTGTTTGTAAAAATATCTCCGGTGATGTAAAATATCTACAACGAATGGAGAGAGGTGACGCAGGTGGACATCAAAGATGAAACCAATGTTCTTTTAGATTTTGACCTCTTAAGTAAACTTGTGGTTGGAATAGGAGAGGTGTCAGATATAACGGGGGTTCCACAAAGACAGATACGCTATTGGGAGGAAAAGGGGATTATTCAATCAATAAAGGAAGCACAGGGTTCCGTACGTAGGTACAATTACTTGAACGTTAAGAAGATTATTTTGATTAAAGAGCTATTAGATGACGGTTTTACTTTGGATGCTGCAGCAAGAAAAATGGAAGTGCGTATGGCCAATATTAATCAGGCTTTTTTAAAGTTGGCGGATCAGTCGCAAAATGAGGACTAAATTCGGATTAACCTTTATCCTACTGACAACGGTAACATCGTTTGTCAGCATTTATTTTGCCTATTACTACTTTTAGAAATCATCAGGTAACCTGCTATATTCTGGAACTATATTTAGAAACAAAAAACGGCAGTCCTTTTGGGACAGCCACTTTTTAACGTAGTGAATCTTTTTTGAACATTTATTCGTTAATATTAAATAAAAGGTATAAAATCTCCCCCTAACGAAGATTTTTTTTGAGAATCCCTTTCTATTATAAGATCATTGTTAATTTATCCCAGCATCTCCGCACCTCAACCCCCACCTTAAAGACAAACGCTACCTCAGCCATGGATTGTACTGTTACCTTTTCAACAAACCTTCGAAATAGCTCCTCGTCGAACTTGGCAAGGTCACTCTCTTGCGCCATCAGATAATCCTGGAATTCCTCCACCCGCTTTTCCCTCAATACCCGTTCGGCTTGCAGCCCCTTTTAGCCTTTTCATCCGGTTGCTCACACTCTCAATCTCGGCAGCAAGGGCTGCGTCTTCCTTCTCATCAACAAGCCCCGCCTTACCAAGCTCTTCATTCCTGTTGCAGTTCTTCCAAGCGGGCATATAACTGCTCCATTGTATATTCTTCCTCTATCGGTTTTAGTCCCCGGTAAATATCCTGTGAAAGTTTCTCGCTAAAGGGTTCCTTACGGCCAATTACCCAGTTCATCGCCCTAATAAATGCCTTTTCAAAATCCTTCTCCTTGACCGCCTTTTGATCACATGCAAAATCCCCATTAATTTGATGGTTGAAGCATAGAAAACATATTTAATAACTCTTTAAACCCAGTGATAGCAGTGCTTTGAAGTTATTCTCTTTCCCAATATAGCACTACCACGCACTCCACGTGCCGTGTTTTTGAAAATATATATTCTATGGGGTATATTTTATTTAACGATTCCTCAAACCTTTTAACGATGCCTATACTTTTTAACGAAAGGTAGGAATTTCGCCCGGGGGGGTGCATCTTTTAACTAAAAGGGTGCAGAAAACCCAAAAAGCACCGCCTTACGATGCTAAATTTAAGCCTAAAATGCTGAAAAGCCCGGCATTAGCGGGCTTTTAATTGTATCAATTATTGAGTGATTCTATGGTTGAGGCGAGGTGATCTTCACCCTTTTTTCCGAATACCGGTCAATTGCCTTTAAGGATCACTTGGCTGATTATAAATATATTTCACCAAACCACTCTCTTTGTCATTCAAACATTCCCAAAAATTAAAGTATCCCTAGTAACTTAAGGCTTCTAGCTGTGTTTTCTATACAGGAGAACTACTGTTTTCACTTATCTGTCTGCGGGAACATTTAACCCTAATTAACCTTCAATGAAGTAACACCAACGTGCGTCGTCACGTTAATAAAAATATAAATTACTATATGAGTACACCTATAAAACGCGGATTACGTACACTAAACTATAACAAGTATGAATAAAGCCAGATTTCCTGCAAAGGAAATCTGGCTTTATTATTGGGCATGTTGGTAATGGAAAATAAAACAGGGAAATTGGCATCTTTCTCGTTTAACTAATCATGTAAAGTCACCTAGTCGGAGTTTGCCCTACCGATCCACAATTCCCACGCCAGACCTAGCAAGGGGCTTTGGTGTCTTCATGCTCCTACACCTATCCCATTTAGCTGGTTTTATTTTCTTCATAATAGATAAACGCCATATTACCAAAAAGATCGTATCTTATGGACATATGAGGTTGTTCATCCAAGACAGCTCGAAGTTGTTCTATGTTTCTGCTTCCAAATTTCAACTCTTTTTTTGCCCGCACTTTTATTACAGTAATCCATAATTAGTAGTTACTAGCATAAATTGGAGTTAATAGTGCGCTTAAAGTAAGGAAAACCTAAACCTAATAAATAATTACGTATTTAAATGTGTGAGGTGTAAGGATTTGAAGAAGATAACGGATAGGTTTTTTGTGGGTCTAATATCTGGTTTAGGTGGGAATTTGGCTAAAATGGCAGTAGAGATGGTTTTCAATAAATCGGGTTTTTCAAAGAGTAATGGTTACACTACTGCTGCCGGAATTTTCTTAAAAAAATCTGATGTATCATCCCCTTACGGGAGAGTTGTAGGTATCCTTGCCGACAATATGATTGCTGCGGGACTTGGAGTAACCTGTATTTATTGGCTTACGCTGATGGGCAAAGATAAGTATTTAATAAAAGGGGCTGGATTGGGTGCTGCTGAATGGGCCTCTTTATACGGAGTGGCCTCTAAAATTGGTGCCACGGCTATTTTTCCTGTAAAACCTAAAGATGCAATTGCTACTTTCATATCTCATCTTGCCTTCGGAATGACGAAAATTGCAATCGCCGTAGAATTGGGAGATAGCCGTTTATTTAAGCCGAGTAATTTGACTCTAGAAATTGATGAACCGCAGAGTTTATTTGCTGAAACTGAAGAAATTTAAAAATACAATTCAAAGAGCCATCGTATGAACACTGCGACAGGCCAAATTGCCGCAGTGTCCTTTCTTTAAAAGATGCAAATTGTATTTCAAAGGAATATAAGTTGAAATTAACTTCTGCTACTTCCCCACACTTTCACTGTTTCGATATAAATACTTATATTGACATCAGTCAAGTTGCTTGATATACTGACAAAACAAAAGCAGATAGAAAATGCGATGATAAGGAGGAGTACATACTCCCGATATTCCAGAGAGAAGATGGTTGGTGCGAATCTTCATGGAGGAAGTATGGAAGTAGCCTTAAGAGCAGTGAACCGAACGAGAGAAATCTTTAGTAGACTTCAACGGAGTTTTCCACCGTTACAAGGAAAGCGGTATCGATCACAGTATTCGTGCTGATTTATTCAGTACCATATTTGTTTTCCGTACTGACAGAGTGCAGAGGTCTTTCCTCTGAATTTAGGTGGTAACACGGAAGTATATTCGCCCTAAGCTAAAGTAAAATTTAGCTTAGGGCTTTTTGTTTGCTTTAATAAATTTTTAAGGAGGTAAACATGACTATGCAACAAGTGAGAGGAACCAGTTTATTAGTAAAAGCGTTACGGGAAGAAGGAGTAGATACAGTATTTGGGTATCCGGGAGGACTGGTAACGGATATCTTCGATGAACTCTATCACTAGGATGCCATTAAGGTTGTATTGCCGCGACATGAGCAGGCACTGGTTCATGAGGCGGATGGTTATGCACGTTCTACAGGTAAAGTAGGAGTATGCTTGGTTACAGGTGGTCCGGGTGCGACAAACATGGTAACCGGAATAGCAACTGCTTATTATGACAGTGTGCCGCTAGTTTGCTTATCAGGGCAGGTTACATCTAACTTGATTGGAGACGATGCCTTTCAAGAGGCTGACATCGTTGGTATCACTAGAAGTATTTGTAAATATGGGGTCATTGTTAACGATAGAAAGAATTTAGGCAAAATAATAAAGGAAGCTTTCTATATTGCCAGAACTGGGAAACCCGGCCCGGTATTAATTGATTTACCTAAGGATATTATGCTTGAGTTAGGAAGTGATGAATATCCTGAAAAAGTGAATCTCAGAGGGTATAAGCCAAGTACACAAGTCCACATAGGACAGCTTAAAAAGGCGGTGGATTTATTAAAAACTTCTAAAAAACCTATTTTCCTTATTGGTGGAGGGGTAAATATAGCCGGAGCCTACGATGAACTTACGAAGCTTGTGGAACTAACAAAGATTCCTGTAGTGACAACCATGATGGGAAAAGGAAGTATTGACACTAAACATTCACATTATATAGGGAATATTGGCATGCATGGAAGTTATGCGGCCAATATGGCAATTACGGAATGTGATGTGCTATTTTCCATAGGAACAAGATTTAGTGATAGAGTTACGAGTAAAATAAGTGAATTTGCTCGCAAAGCTAAAATTGTCCATATCGATATTGATACAGCCTCCATCTCAAAGAATATAAGAGTTGATATACCCATTGTAGCTGACGCAAAAGAAGCCATTGAAGCAATTCTTAAATATGTAAAAGAATATGACACAACGGAATGGCTGAAGCAGCTTGAAACCTGGAAAGCATCACATCCCCTTACTATGCAGAATAACAAAGGGATAACAGCAAAAAAGATTATTGACCATATCAATGAAACGTTCATAGACGCAATCATAGTAACTGACGTAGGACAACACCAAATGTGGACAACTCAGTTTTTAGAGTTAAATAGGAATATGAAGTTGTTAACCTCAGGTGGTATGGGAACAATGGGATATGGTTTCCCTGCTGCCATAGGGGCAAAAATAGGAAATGAAGATAAACTAGTTATTTGCATTTCGGGTGACGGGGGAATGCAGATGAACATTCAAGAGATGGCTACTGCTGTGGCAGAGGAGCTTCCTTTGATCATTTGTATATTTAACAACAGCTCTTTAGGAATGGTAAGACAAGTTCAAACACTCTTTTACGAAAAGCATTATTCAAGTGTATGTACAAGACGCAGGAAAGAATGCGATTTAAGGATTACGATGAAGAAAGTGTATTGATGGAATGCGTTCAAACGGAAAGCAAGAACAACGATCTGATTAATCTCTTGAGTAGTAATTTCAAAGCCATTGAAGTGGTTAGAGGCGGAAGTGTTGCAATAGAATCTATAAGTATGACAGAGCGATAAGAGATTTTAGAGATCCAGATATGTAACTAATTTTTCTCAACTGTTGCATCCTTCCCCATCTTTGTATGATCCAGCAAATTATCAGCGAATGTTTACTTTTGGGCCATTTTATCTTCTTAGCATCTCTGACTGACAAAATTCATTCATGAGTTGCAAAAAATTACTATAGCATCGGTGGAAAAAATAAAATGCTTTAAAATTGAATTGGAAAAGGAATACCCCCGAAGACGAACTTCGGAGGTATTTCGTTTAGAACATTTCTTTACTCGTTTTGTCGATTGCTTCACTGGCGCAATCATATACACCCGGGAAGGAACTGAAATTCAAACCTTGAGTTAAATTAGGAATAAAGTATAACTTCCCGCAATTTTTGCAGGCCCTCTCTACTTCTCTGGCAACGATTTCAGGTGTCCATTCCGGAAAATCGACGACACCGCTGTCGATATCCCCCATGAAGCTGATTTGTCCGCCATATTTCTTGATCAGTTCGGGAGTGTTGTTAGTTGTCATCACTCCCTGCCAGATATCTATTCCCATTTCGATCATAAAGGGAACTAGGTTCGCTGCATAGGAATCACTGTGGTGAATGATCAGTTCGATGCCATTGGCTTTATAGAAGCTATATATTCTCTTGTAAGCTGGTAAAAAGAACTCTTCAAACATTGCTGGAGAAATGAAGGAAGATTTTTGGCTGCCCCAATCGTCATGATGGAAAATGGCATCAGGATGGAGACGATCGATCAGTACTTTTGCATAGTTTAACTCATATTCAGTAAGGTATTCAATAAGCTCATGCATAGCTTCAGGTTCTTCATAGAGAGCCATTAATGCATCTTCCATACTCATAAGGTGATGACACATTTCAAAGACACCGGGAGCAACAAACGCTGTTATAAATTGCTCGTTACGATCGACAGAATTGGCATGCGCTACTGCTGCGGCCCAAGCTTCATCAGACGTTTCAATAACAGGTGCTTTAACGTATTTTCTCCATTCTGTGATATCTTTAAGCACCTTGTGTTCTTCGTCATGCACCGGGAACTGACCAAGCTGACCTTCCGGCCATCTAAAGGTAATGCCCCATGGATTCTTGAACTCCGTACCTGGGTCGGCCATAAGCTTCCCTGGAACTTCCAGTATTATGTCCATAAATTCATACTGATTTACAAATCGATCCGGATTTCCACCTTTGATGGTTTCCATTAAATTCTGCCTCTTCGTTAACATCATTTATGGCCTCCTTCTATATACTCCTTGCTTTACGCATTTAAACCCATAAGCGATTAAGCGCTTACCAATTCTTTGGCTTTCACTGCGGCACTCCCTGCATCGGGAGCGAAACCGTCTGCTCCGATTTCATCCGCCATCTCCTGGGATACAGGCGCACCGCCGACGATGACCTTGAACCCTGTTAATCCGCTGGTTTTGAGCGATTGAACGGTTTCCTTCATTGCCGGCAATGTTGTAGTAAGAAGCCCTGAGCATGCTACTAAGGTTACATTTTCATTTTCTTTGATGGCATTAATAAATTTTTCTGTAGAAACGTCTACGCCAAGGTCGATCACTTTAAATCCGGCACTTTCGATCATCATGGAAACGAGGTTTTTACCGATGTCATGAAGATCGCCTTGAACTGTTCCGATAAGGCAGGTGCCTAAAGAAGATGTGCTAGTCCCTGTGAGAAGAGGTTTGAGTACAGCGACACCCTTGGACATAGCTTTAGCGGCCATCAGCATTTCAGGTACGAAAATTTCTCCTGCGGAGAATTTGTCACCGACGACACCCATAGAGTCAATCATACCCTGGAGAATATCTCCCGCTGCGTTTCCTCCATCAAGTGCTTCTTGTACTAAATCCGGAACGAGTTTAGCTTTTCCTGCCTCTACCTTAGCTTTTACTTCTTCGATCTTTGTCATTTTCAATTCCTCCCAATGATTTTGATTATATTATTTTTTTTGACCAAATTTATCTTCCCGGTATGCTCCGATGTATTCCATGCAGTATTCGTCCTGTCCTAAGAGTGCTTCAGTGGCATAGATCATGCCCATCATATCTCTGTTTAACGGGTCGATGATCGCACTATCCATTCCTGCGTTCATCGCCAGCACTATGAATGCTTGGTTGACGAGTTTTCTAGTAGGAAGATTAAAGGAAATATTGCTTGCTCCTCCAGTTACATGGATTTTCGGATACTGTGTTTTGATTTCTTTGATGACTTCTACAACCGTGTTGATTCCGTCTTCCGAGGTACAAAGCATTTGAACTAAGGGATCAATATGCAAGCGAGACGGATCAATATTATATTCTTTAGCTTTTTTCATAATGCCAGCAAAAACTTCCAGACGTTTTTCTGCATCCTGGGGAATTCCTGTATCATCACATAGGAGAGCAGCGCATTCCCATTTCGTATCAGCTATCAATGGAAATATGAGCTCAATCTTGTCTCCTTCCAAAGAGACCGAATTGATAAGGCCGGGCTTTTTGCAGAATTTAATAGCCTCTGCACAGATACGTACATTAGGGCTGTCAATGGCAATGGGTGTATCTGTAACCTCCTGTACTAGGTCGATAAGCCACTTTATGGTCTCAAGTTCAATGCTGTTTTCAACTGATGCACACACATCAATGAAGGCGGCTCCTGCCTCTGACTGAGTTTTAGCCAGATTTCTTATAAAGTCTGCATCCTTTGCAGCAATTGCCTTTGCTACGGAAGGAATTGCTCCGTTGATTTTTTCCCCAATAATTATCAAAATCAATCAACCCCCATTTGAATTTTAAGCACGGAGTTTATTTTTGTAAATCAATCATGTTCATCCAGCGATTTATGTTAAAATACAAGTAATTATAATTAATTCCCCTTTCTTTTATCAGAATAGCTTATATATATATATAATTCGATTTTATTGAAATACTACCTTTGGTCAATTTTACAAAATATTCAGTGTGAATAGTACATGGTGCACTCTGCCCTGAATAAGGAGGTCTTTATGGAACAGAATTCGCTTCTTTCCCAATATTCCTTGAGGTTACTCAAAACACTTAGCAAAGAGTTAGGCCTGCAAGCCCTTGTCGATCTTGGGTATGAAATTCTGGGCAACCCTTTTACTATAACTGACGATAGCGTAAAACTTCTTGCTACAACCGGTGAAACCAAGGTAACCGATGACCCCGTCTGGAACGAGCTTAAGATGAACAATAACTTTATCTTTCAGACCTATTCGTATTATGTGAGGAATAGTTTGATTAGCGAGATAGCGAAAAATGAAGCCCCTTTTTTCTGGTCGGATCCTTACTGCAAATACCCCAGACTAATCGGGAAGATACGTATCAACAACAGAGATGTTGCTAATATGGTGGTTTGCGCCCATAACCGGGATTTCAAAGAAAGCGATGAGGAATTGGTCTCCCTGCTTTGCGATGCCTTTTCGATCGAGTTGCAAAAAACTAAATATAATCATTTTTCTCAGGGACTGATGCATCAAAGCCTTTTATACGATTTGCTTGAAGGCAAGTTTGAAGACGAAAGATTAATCGTTGAACGCATGAAAATTTTAGGCTTAAAATTTAAAAGGAAGCTGTTCGTTCTAAACATTGATATACAGAATTTAGATAAATCAAGATCAACCCTTCCTTACTTGAGGGATGAAATTGAAAATAAATTTTCTAACGCTAAAGCGATGGTCTATAATCACAACGTTGTTATACTCGCCAGTTGTGAAAATGATAGGCATTTTCAAGAGATAGAATTAATGGCTTTAAAAGAATTCATTAAAACTCATAATCTGCAGGCAGGAATCAGTCGCCCATTTTCAAAATTAGCGGATGTAAAGGAACATTACCTTGAGTCGTTCGAGGCAATCAAGTTAGGAAATCGCATAAATAAAGAGCAACATTTTTATAAATATGAAGATTATCTTATTTTTGATTTTATAAATAACTATTCCCACGTCGAAAAATGCAAAAAGTTTATTCACCATTCCTTGATAAGACTTATTGAATATGATAAGGAAAACAGCACGGACTATGTCCGCAGCTTTTATACTTATCTTTGCAATTTTAAAAATATCAAAGATTCGGCTACTATTTTAAATATCCATCGCAACACCATGTTTTATAGGATTGAAAAAATTGAAAGTCTTTTAAATGTTGATTTAAATGATGGTGAAGTTTTATTTCAACTCTATCTATCCTATAAAATTTTGGAATTTTTTAAGATTACTTTGCCTGATACTAGCATCATCAATCCTCTTAATAAAACGTGAGGCCATCAGTTTTGCCCGTGTTCTTATTTTCCCAGGACCCAGACCAATATCCAGCAGTCTTCGGAAGATAAGGATACCCTAAACTGGCGATTAGCTCATTTATTGTGCCAATGCGTAGAAAGCACCTCAATTTACATGTTCTTACAGTTCAATGACTTCTAAGTCGTTCGGAACAAAAACATTTCCCTTATAATAGATTTTTCCCTCAGTTGTATATAACTGCTTGCGTTGTTCAATGTTTTTGTCCTCAGTGTGCCACAGAACAAGTTTTTGCAAGATTCCAATAATGCCATTTCCACCCCCAGCATCCACTAAAAGGTTCAACTGCAGGAATGCCCAACTCGCGAGCCACGATAGCCGCATGCGAGAGCGGTGCTCCCACATCGGTGACAATTGCTCCCGCCCGAGGAAAGAGTGATGTCCACGCTATGTCTGTTTGTGAGGTTACCAGTATCTCCCCTGTTTGAAATTGATCTTAACGCGGACTCACCAGATTTCTCATTGCTCCAAGAACAACAAACCACTAGTCTCTGAGGGATAAGAGACTAGTGGTTGTTGTTTTTTTGAATTTTTAAAATTAAGGAAAACGTGTGGCAAATCACGCACGATGCTGTGTGTAATGACCCAATCCGACTTTGTATTTTTACCTTTTATCTTAGCTAAAAGCGAAAAATATGACAACAGGAGACTTAGCACGAAAATTGCTATATAGATAAACGACTGAATTAAAAGGAGTGAGAAAAAAGTATGTTGAACTGTATCAAACCAAGGGTACTTGGGACCCTACTGCTCTGAACGAAATAAGTCATTCTCTCCCGATTGGTACAGTTGTTACCTTGACTGATCCATCTGGTAAACTTATCGGCACGTTAGATAACCCCATGGATAATATGATGCATGGGCAAGGCGGAATGGGCATGGATTTGGGCATGTCCTCCTACACCACGACAAGTTGGAAAACAAGAACTTTTACAGTGTCAGGACCCCTAGGGACTTTAGCCACTGCAGAGGTTAGATACCCAGCAACGGCACAAATTCTTAACCCCCAAGATGTCCGCTTCCAATCTGAAGTCTTTCGTTCGTTACTTTTCGCTGGAGGTTTGGCTCTGCTATTTGGGATTCTTCTAAGTTTCTTTACAAGCCGTCAGCTCGTCGCTCCACTCAGACAATTAACACAAGCTGCCGATCGTATTGGTCATGGACACCTAGACGAACGCGTTTCCATTCGCTCCAAAGACGAGGTCGGGCAACTTGCCAACGCTTTTAACACGATGGCCGACAATTTGGATCGACAAGAAACTCTCCGCAAACAGTTTACGGCCGATATCGCCCACGAACTACGCACTCCCTTAACCTCGATCAAAAGTTTTATTGAAGCCTTCCAAGACGGCTAATTTCTACTAATATTATAATCAAGAACACTGGAATGGGTATTTCTGAAGACGATCTCCCTTTAATATTCGAACGATTTTACCGTGCTGATAAATCCCGGACTCGTGAGACTGGGGGAACAGGAATTGGTCTAGCGCTGGTCCGCCAGGTTACAGACCTCCATCAAGGCACAATAACCGTACAAAGTAAAGTAGGGCATGAGACTGAATTTACCGTTCAGCTTCCTAAAAAAATGAAAGTGGCTAAGGGTTAAGTCCTCAGCCACTTTTACTTTAAACTCATGTGCTAAATTTAATCCTTTGGCAGAGACACTGCCCTTTTCAGATTAACCCAATATTTTTTGTGAATTTAAATCCTTATATCAACTTTATTACCTTCGATACCTCCCATTACTTTAACCATGGACTGACGAGTACCGGGTGAACTTAAAACATCTATCATAGCCGTAGGATTGCTCGTCATATATTGGGTCATGTTGCTGGAGTTCATCATTTCTTGTTTTTGACTGCCGCATCAGGCTAGACTTAATATGGCAATAGAAGTAAGACCTAAAAACACAATTGATCTTAAGTAATAACTAATCGTATTAAGAATGAATTTTCTCTCCTAGCTGAGTTTGTGAACCCCCTCTTTAGTTTGTTATCCTTTCCCTTAGCCTTAAATATGCCAATGGTTCCCATTGACATTAACACTAGTATAATAGTTAAATCCAACCTAAGTTGTGAATAACCTATGAATTTGTCGGAAAAAGTTGTAACTTGTGTTAGTATAATTAAATATTAAGTGGCCGCCTTCCGAATTTCATAACACAATTACAGTAAATTCACAAGAGTTTGTTACTATTGTATGGGGATTAAACATTTTTGAAAAGTAAAAGGAGAAGTCCAAAGAAAGTTTTATACTCGCTAGCATCGGTAAAATTGCAGGATATTTGTACATAGCATAGAATAATGTATTTTATAAAGAGATTTGACGAGGAGTGGTATAGCTTTTGAAATTAAAAAACATAGGTTTAGGCTTCCAGGTCACGGTTCTGATGCTATGTATTGCTCTGGCAGCAGGGGCGGTCGGATTCATCGGAATTTACGGTATGTATCAAATGAACGATATGTCAAATATGGTATATCAACAAGATGTAATTCCTTTGAACCAACTCTCGGAGTTACGTTTCGATGCTCAGGTCTATCGTTCAGATGTTGTATTAGCGGTCAGCGCGCGCACCCCTGAAGAAAGGCAAAAACTTTTAACTGAGATTGAACTGAAAAGCAAGGAAATCGAAGAGCACATGAATGATTATGAAGCCATTACCATATCGGCCAAAGAGACCGATTCATTAAAGCAGTTTAAAGCAGCATGGAATGATTATGTTGCGGAATCTAAGGTTACCATTCAAGCCGCTGCCTCAGGCCGTATTGACGATGCTAAAGCCAATATGTATGGAGTCGCTGCAACCAAACATCAGTTAGCTGGGGATACTCTTCAGAAGATAGTTGACTCTAAAATGGATGAAGTTGACATGCACAGTACGATGACCACAAATGATATCTTCAAGAAGGCCTCTTTCATTTCCATTATTCTTGTCGCGATTGATGTCTTAGTAAGCTTCATTATCGGCTGGTTTTTGAGCCGGGCGCTCAGTAAGATGATGCTTAGTTTTGTGCTCAATGCTAATGAAATTGCCGCAGGGGATATCGGTAAAAAGAAGAAAGCTCCTTGGAAAGCCTGGAACCGCGAAGGAGCTGAGCTTCTTAAGGCTTTTGGCGATATGGGAATTTCACTGAGAGATACCATTACTAACGTTGTCGACATGGCAGGGCAATTAGGGCAAACCGCTCAGGAAATGCGTATGGGTGCTGAGCAATCTGCTCAAGCGGCAGAACAGGTTGCTTCTTCAGCGACTGGAATTGCGACTGATGCTGAAATTCAGGTCAAGGAAATGACAGAAAGCCACCAACGCATGAACTATGTAATCGACCAGTTGAACCTGACAGAACAGCATGCCGAGAAAGTAAGCCTTGCCTCCAAGCGATCCGCTGAGCTTTCCCAAAATGGCAACCTCGCCCTAGGAAGAGTCGTCGTTCAAATGGATGACATCGAAAGTCAAGTTCAAAGTTTGAGTCAAGTAATTGGAGACGTCGATGAAAAATCCCAGGAAATCGTCAAGACCGTACACATTATTGATGATATAGCGCAACAAACCAATCTTTTAGCGTTAAATGCAGCCATAGAAGCAGCACGAGCTGGAGAAAACGGTCGAGGATTTGCCGTTGTCGCCGAAGAAGTACGCAAGCTCGCTGAGCAAGTTCAAACAAGCTTGGTCGATATCTCTCAGAGAGTCCTAGAAATGCAGCATGCTTCCCAAGGTGCTCATCAAGGAATGAAAACGAGTATGGATAGTGTCCACCAAGGGAGCATATATTTAAGAGAGATTTCCGAGCAGTTTACCGTAATACTAAAGGCAGTTGAAGAAAGTGCTCAACTAGCTGAGGACATTGAAACTACCGTACAGAAAGTACAACAGGATGGGGAACAAATAAAAATTGGCATGCAAAACGTCATGCATCAAGCAGAATCCACCTCAGCCAGTACACAAACTACAGCCGCTGCGGCAGAACAACAAAATGCCTCTGTTGAGGAATTATTTGCCTCAGCAGAAAGTCTAAATGAATTGGCTAAGGATTTGAGACAGTTAATGGTTTACTTTAAACTATAATATTCGTTATCATGAGATTTGAACTATGTATACCAAATTGAGAAAGAACAGGAATGGACTGAAGTTTGTATAACCTCAATCCATTTCTTTTTTATTTTATCCTAGCTAATCCTCCCGATCAACGAGGTTATCGATTATTACCTTATTGATGATTTTAATTGAATAGCCCAGGCCTAGGATCAATTAGGATGAGGGTCTGGTAGTAAATGACAAGTCCAACAGTTCGGCTTTACTGCAGAGTAATTATGACATGAAACACAAAATTGATCAGACGCTTTTACCCCTGGGTTATAATGGCAGTTTAAGCACATTTGCAGACTAACTTTGTATGCCTTCCCTTTACTGTTAATATACTCCGTTTTGCCCTCGCGCACGGCTTCTTCTCTCCATTGGTTAAGCAGTTTCATGTGATTAGCCCTCATATATTCCGTTGACTCGATACACTCTTTAACCTCTAGTTGCTGGATAGCTGGAGTATCTAGATTTATTACAGGCCCCTTATTGGACTTCCATAAATTATAGAAGAGTGGTATGCTCAGTAAAGCAACTAAGATAATAAGCCCCGCGATTATTTTTCCCCCTTTGTACATTATCTTTTACCCTCCTTTGCGTTGCGAATACACTTAGTCGTACTCTCTCTTTCTAACAGAACCCTACCACACTTTTTATGCTATTCACTCCAAATATTATCTCTAGATATGTCTCCTATTATGTGAATGAATTTTCTACGGTACCATACACTTTTGATAAGTAATACGTTAAAAGCGACTAAGGATTTAATCCTCAGCCGCTTTTAACGTATTACTTATTACCCCCTAAATCCATTACACATCGGATATTCAGCTAAATCATGCCGTGATCACCACCATATCCGTTTGATTCCGGAGTAGTAAGTGAATCTGAGTTACTATTTGTGGCAGAAAGTATTAATGCTGAGGGTTGGGGAGTAGTTTCTTGAATCTGAGTCGATCACGATGGCATCTATATAGGAAACGGTCAGTTCATCAACTCTTCCCATTTTCTATAGAATAGGGGACTACCCTATATTCTGTATTAAAAAAAAAACCATAATGGGAATACTCATGAATTGGTTCCATGGCTTTAGTGTAACTCTTGGATATGATGAAGTCATGAATTAGTTGTGAATTTCTCATGAAAAATACCGTATCACCATTTCCTTTGGCAAGATAATCGTAAATATTGTCCCTTCACCAAGTTTACTCCTGACACTGATGTTGCCCCCATGGGTTTCGATAATTTTCTTGATAATGGCTAATCCCAGTCCAGTCCCACCCTGCGATCGACTTCTGGATTTGTCTCCTATATAAAACCTCTCCCAAATCATCGGTAAATCCTCAGGTGCAATCCCTAGGCCCGAATCTTTTATTTCAATCTGCGCATTATCGGCCTTGTGCCCTATGGTAATTACAATTTCTCCCCCTCTAGGAGTATGGCGGACCGCGTTATCCAAAAGATTGATAAATACTTGCTTAATCCTATCACTATCTCCCCAAACAAGCGGAGTTTTTCTGCTAATATGAAATATTAACTTGACTCCTCGTAGCAGCAATTGCATGTGATTGGCCCTCATCCATACCATACAAAGCAAAGTCGGGCGATAGACTGAATTCACCATCTAGCTTTCTAAAGAGATAAGTGGCTAAGGAATAGATCCTCAGCCACTTTTATTTTATCAATAGTTAACTCGCTTCGCTCGATGATCAAAGCCAAGTAACTGTTTCGTAATCCAACTTAACAATTTGATTAATCCATTATTCACAAGAAATTCATAAGTTTTTCATAGTAAGTTCATAAAGATATGCTATCTTGATCAAGCAGGTGACAACTTGTAAAAAGGAAAGGAGATGTCACATGAAAAAACTAATCAGCTTAGCTATCCTTGGTGCTTTTCTAATGCTAGCACCAGCACAAACAGTTCAGGCGGCGGTGGGGGATACCTTGTTAAAGGTAGGAACAACAGGTTCAGATGTTGTTCAACTACAATCTGAACTTAACAATCTAGGTTATAACGTCGGCATAGTCGATGGAATCTTTGGATCAAATACTCAGGTAGCAGTAAAAGCTTTCCAATCTGCTCAATCCTTGAGCGTAGACGGAATCGTAGGTCCCATTACTGGTAACAAGCTTAACTCTCTTTATGCAACCAAAGTAAGTCAAAAGAATACTACCCAATCCCGACAAGAGAAAGCAAATGCTATTATTACAACCGCTAAAAAGTATATCGGAGTTTCATATTTATGGGGTGGGACATCTCCTGGGACAGGTTTTGACTGTTCAGGTTATGTGCAGTATGTCTTTGCCCAAAACGGGATTTCTTTACCAAGGGTTTCCCGCGATCAGTACACGGTTGGAACTTCCGTGGACTTCAATAACCTCCAGCCGGGAGACTTAGTCTTCTTTTCCTTTGCCCGAAACGGGATTGTCGACCACGATGGCATCTATATAGGAAACGGTCAGTTCATCAACTCTTCCAGTTCCAAGGGTGTTACAATTTATGATCTTGGTCCCTATTGGAAATCTGTTTATGTTGGCGCTAGACGTGTATTCTAGTCCTTCCAGTGATCAGCTTAAGCTGAATATCGGGACTTCAGATTGGGACTCTACTCCACCTGATGTTTACGAAGAATCCACCCCCACTTATTGAAGTGGGGGTCTTGAAAATTGGATCAAATTCTTATATCAATTTTATTTCCTTCAATTACTTTTTTATGAAAAGGAGCAACATCAAACACTAAATCGGTCGGAGACAGGGTAATTCAATGTCACTGCCATTGTTCTTGCCCATGTACCTGCCCTTTCCGACTACTCACTGTTGGGTGAGTAAAACGAACCCCACTATACTCGTTTTCCAGACTCTGAATCTGCAAACTGATACTGGATTGACTCATGTGGAGATTTTTAGCTGATAACGTAATGTTATTGGTTTCTGCCACCTCTTTAAACACAAGAAGGTGTTGTTCCATGATGACAACAGCTCCCTTCCTAAATCCTATAGCCACTATATCTATAATTTAAGTTTTCTCCACTTACGAGTGCATCCACTTTAATTTCATTGTCCGACTTTTAGGATGCACAATCCTTACTAGACATGGTTGTCCTAATGTACTAAAACTATGCACTTAGCCCGTTATTAAACAAAAAAAATTAAGACGTCCCTTTTGCAGACATGCCTTAACTATTTTCCATTATGCTCCTATTTCAACCTCAACGTTAGATCCCTTTTTCTGCAGAAGGCTTCATAATGACCGACGCATTCAATCTTACTATCCGTCACTGATCTTTTAGTGATCGCTGTTTTATGTATTGATGTCTTGCTTGGCTATGAAGGTAAAGAAAACTATCTTTATCTTGAGAAACAAAACCAGAAGGCCTTCATCAAGCCACAGACGTATGAGGCTATGAAAAAAAGAAGTTTTAGCAAGATGATTGGCAAACGAGAAAACATGTTAATTTACCATAACAAACGCTGTTTTTTATTATCAATTACTTGTTTTACGGCGATGATTACATACACAGTAAAAATAAAGGCACTTAATGATAGGATTGTACCAAAATAGGAAAATGGCTGTGCCCCTAACGTAACACCGTATAACCACAAATCCAATAGAGACATATCCAAAGTCCCCCCATCTATTACTAATGTTATCCGTAAATAAATTTAAAGCTAATAATTCTTTTTCATTTGTTGAATACTCCCCTTGACTTCATTAATAACTTCTTCACGAGCTCCTTGTTCGATCTTATTAATTTCATCACTCAGAAAGAGGTGAATGGCAAGAAACATTACCAATAAAGTTAGAGAAAAAGGAACTTGAGCATGAATAAACCTAAAGACACTATACATCTTATCATTAGGTTCAAGAGCTTGTAAGATAGCTATCGCAAGGTAATCAAGATCATGGAACACTACACCAATGGCCGTATGATCTTTAAAAACCGGGAAAAAAATTGTCATCGAAATAGGGGCTAATTTAAACGGATTTAGGGCTTCGATGATTGACCTATGCTTTTCTTCGGCTATAGTTTCTAATGTTTTTCCTTCTAAATCTAGGCATGCTTGCGTCGACAAAAAGTCAAGTTCATCTTCTAAAGCCTGGGGCCTTTCCTCTTGTTCCGTTAATAATTTTTTTAAGGTTTCCAGCAATTTATTTATTTTCCCAGTAAGATAAAGTCCCAAACAGGAAGCCAAGATTAATAAAGCGAACGAAGAAGGCACATGAAACTCAAGGATTATAAACGCCGAAAATATATTGGCAAACGTTGGGTCCATTGCCTGTCTAATATAAATATCTACTTCTCCCAAATTTGTTACTGATACACCAATCGCCAGACTGGGAATAACAGGAAACCAGAACGTTGCTGAAAGTGGAGATAAATTAAGTGGATTAAGGATTCTCGCATAAAACTTACGTTGTTGCTCTGCTAAAGCATACTTGATCTTTTCGATATATTGTCGTTCTGCAATTGATTGAGGACGCCAAGCAATACTGTTAAGGTACTGCTCAAGATACTGTTGCATGAGCATATACGGACTTGATGGCCCCCTCATAAGAAAACTCACTCCTTACTTAAAACTGCTCAATTACAGCATTTTCGCTTTCAGTTGTTTTAGGCGCTTCTGTAAGACCTACTGTTTTAGAAATTAACCAAACCCAGAAAATCGAGTTGATAATCGCAATGATAGTGGGTACTGGTAACCATACTCCCCAATACTTACCTTCCGTTGGATTAGTGTTCTTGGATTTTTGAACTGGAAAACTATTCATTCAAGCCCCTCCTAACCAAAAGCGTATACATCACTTAACTGTCTCCCAATTACGCAGGATGACAGCTCCTAGTACAAAAGAAACTACAAAAGAAAACACCAGCCAAACAATCCAATAACTTTGAATGAGCCACAAAGGAGTAAAACTCCAAATTCTACAGCCTGGTATCATTAATATCACCTCTTATTTCATTACCATATTATTCCTAATAATTTATTATGGTTCCTTGTTATCTCGAAATAGATCGCTAAAATGTCCTGATCAAATCCCCAAAAGGTTATACTCGGAGTTATTTGGATCTAGTAGTGGTTGTTACAGAAAAGCAAAAACAAAAAAAGCTAGAAAACAAGCGTGCCCCTCGTTTTGAGGTTTTTACTCCTTGCTAAGGCTCTCGAAAAGACTTCCAGATACTTTTAAAAGGATAGTCACGAAAAAGCACCCTAAAAAAGGGCATAGTACTCCCTTGGTTCCATTTTGGGCTGGAGCCAAGGTGATTATTGCTTTTAGGATAGTTCAAACACTTAAACCGTGCGAAGAAGCATGTTTACAGCTTTAGTTCTATACGGACTAAAACGCTGGCATCATGCATGTTCATTTCCTTTGATTGTGACCTTTATCTAACCGAGCTTTGCTGAAGAATGAAACGATCTCGTCCCTCTAGGGGACCCCCAAAAAACTTATACTTTCAGATATATTAAAAAAACCAGAGCGTTAAGTTGCGTTCTGGCAAGCCATTAGCGTTTTTATCAACCTTTCTCACAATAGAACTATGGAAACGAACGTCAAGTTCCAAAGCGTTTGCCAAGTCGGTTCAATAAGTTCAATAAATCCTCCGATGAAAATTGCAGTGATTGTAATTTACTGTTTGAAGATGGGGCAGTCAATGGTTTGGAACCAGTCGTTTCCGGCGGCACGACCGCCCTGACAAAAATAGTTGTTAAAAGTTCTAATATCAGTAAAGGCAAGGCTCCTCGCACGCCTGAAAATGTGAATAAAGGAAAAAGAAGAAAGACAGCCGGACAATAAGGTTTATTTGTAAAATCGCCATAGACAGCTAAACCAAATACTAGGGGAATCTCCGGTGTTTCAAGGGGAAATATCCCAGTAACAGCTTGATCGGTTGAAGAGGCGGATGTGCTGGTTGAAGGCTGTACATTGCCACGTGACACCGAGGCCAAAAAGTCCTGTAATTCACTTAACGACATCCGCACAGTTTGTTCTGGAGATATAACAAGACCTTTCTGAACCGGCATTAATTCATGACCAAAAAAACGATCAGCAAGAAACAGGAAAAATTGGGCAGCGATGAGAACACCTACGGAAGCAAATACCTTTCCCGTTAACAGTGGTTGTAAGAAAAAAAACGAAGCGCTTCCTGGTACAGAACTAACCGGAGCAAAAATGGTCAGCCCCAAACTTAAAGGTTCTTTAGAAAAATGACATTCACAAGAAACAGGTTCACAAGGATTCGGCCCAGGCAATGGAGGTGTTCTATTAGAAAACGATGAATAAATATTATCCATTCATCTAATCCCCTCTTTCTATTTTAGATTATGGGGAATTTACTGGAAATGTACCTTATTCCCAAGATTCTTGTGGGCATTTTTTTACTGCATACATCAATATCCAAGCCATCTGCACACCGTATGTTAATATAAAGAATTTGTCCATCTCTATTAACACAACAAACCCCACAGGGCGCAGCATCCATCATGGCCCGTAAAAAAGCGTTTTCCTTTTCCAATTCTTTATAGGCTGCGGCAAGTTCTTCTTGCCACTGTTTCTGCTTGTTATAGTTGCGGCTGACGCCGACTACTTCCATAGTCCCGTCCTCACGAATGACAAACCGTGTAGTTACTTCCGTCCAAACAATCGTTCCGTCTTTACAAGGCTGTGCGATCATATCCACCGATGATATATCTTTGGATTGTCTATAGCCCGCTCTATTCGTCCCGGCAAAATTTGCAGTAAATAAGCGTGGGATTCCGGGGTCATCACCTCTTCCATAGACTGCGCCATAACTTCTTCCACGGTATAACCGCGCAGGCGCTCTACGGACGGGCTGACATAGTTAAACTGCATTGTCGTCAGGTCAAGCCGCCATATGACATCTTCCATGTGTTCTTCGAGAATACGGTAGTTGGCTTCCGTCTCACGACTTTTCTTTCTAGCACTTTTCGTTCACTGATATCATACAAAACACAAAGCGTATGAATAAAAAAGCCATCAGTATCATAGGCAATCCTGCCGTCTAAACTAATCGTAACCTTTGTACCTTAACTTACTGCTTGATTTTATGACAACTGGTACAGTTAGGCCGGTCTAGATGCTTTGTTATCTTTGCACCATTAGCCCCGCTTTCATGGCAGGACTTACAGTCCATGTCTTGGGTAACCTCATGAGGAATGGCAGGACTTTTAGCAACTTTTGGAGGTGGTTCTTTGGTTCCGCCACACCCCACCAGAATTACTGTTAAGAAAACCGCCAGGATTAAAAGAAGTCCGCGTTTTTTCATGCGATCTGTGTCAACCTTCCATGTTCTAGTCTTACTCTCCGCTGCGCCAGTTCCCCTACTTCATTGTCATGGGTAACCATGACAATGGTGTGCCCTTCCCTGTGAAGCTCCTGGAATAGTTCAATTACTAATTTTTCATTGTCTTCATCCAAATTTCCTGTCGGCTCGTCAGCTAAAATTAACGCAGGATAGTTAATTAGCGCCCGTGCAATGCACACCCTCTGTTGTTCTCCGCCAGAAAGCTGGCTAGGCAGGTGTTTGGCACGTTGAGCTAAGCCTACCCGCTCCAAGGCTTTGAGGGCTTCCTGTTCGTCGGTGAGACTGTGGTAATACTGGGCTACCATTACATTTTCCAAGGCAGTAAGGTGAGGTATTAGGTGAAACTGCTGGAATACCAAACCTATTTTTTCCCTGCGAACCTCGGTTAATTCTTTGTTTGACCGGGCAGTTACCTCAATTCCATCGATTGAAACAGAGCCACTGGTAGGCTTATCCATACAACCAATAATATTAAGCATGGTACTTTTTCCGGAACCGGAGGGACCCATTATGGAAACCCATTCCCCTGGGGCGACGCTTAGATTAAAATCCTTTAAGGCGTGGACATTGCCGTAGGATTTGGTGACATTCTTTAATTCTAAGATATTCATACGTTTCTCCTTTCTACTCCCCTTTAAGTACCAAGGCTGGTTCAATGTTGGCGGCTGTCCGTACCGGCATGATCACTGCAACCCAGGCCACCAGAACAGATAAGATTATTACCGCCATAAGCACTGAGGGCCTAAGCGTAATATATGCCTTAAATACACTCAGCCCGATAACCTGGGCAATCCCCCAACCCACCAGCGAACCCAGCACCCCGCCGGTAATACCCAGGAGAGCGCTTTCCCCTAAAAACTCACCGGCAATGGCCCGGTTGGTTGCGCCCAAGGCCTTACGTAGGCCGATTTCCCTTCGCCTTTCCATGACCATTGCCATCATGGTTGTGGAGACACAGAGCAAGGTTGAAGCTAGAATTACGATCACTACTAGGTAAACCAAGGTTCTAATTTTCTCAAGGATAACGCCCTCTGAACGGGCAATTTGCTGGATAGGGTTTGCTTTAATGCCCGGCTCGGCCTGGCTAATCGTCTCTGCCAAGGTAATTAGCTCTGCAGAATTTCCCATGACACTTAGATAGGCAGTATGAATTTGCCCTTCTTTGCCCAGAAGTACCTGGGCTTTATTCAATTCCAGAAAAACCTGATAATCTTCCGTGCTGCCAGTGGTTACCATGCCCACCACTTGCAGGCTCTCAGTTTTTCCTGTTTCCTCCGCGGTTATGTTCAGTTTCTGGCCAACTTTTAATTCCAGTTTTTCAGCCAGGGCGGAACCCACCACAATCTGGTTATTTTCGCTGGGCCAAGCTCCATCTAGACTCCAGTAAGGACTAACCTTTTGGATTCCGGAAAAGTCTACTCCAACCGCGACGAATCTTTGCTTGTTGCCTGTGACGATCCCATATAGGTAGGGTGAATAACCAATTGTTTTTTCCTGGGGCACCTGCTCCAACATCCGGTTTAGTTTTGCTGACTCTAGGGTGCTGCCTTCTTGCTGCTGGGCAGGCACTAGCACCAGATTCGCACCGTAACTGCGCAGTTCTTTGCTCATTTTCAGGGTGATATCACTATAAACACTTAATAATCCGGAAATCACCCCAATGCCCAGTACTAGGGCCAGCAGGGCAATCGCTACACGGGATTTTCGGTTTTTCAGGGCTGCGGTAACCATTCGTAAATACATTGCCTGTTTAGTCAATTTTATCCCTCCTCACCTGCCGTGCAGTACTTCTGCGGGGCGCAGGTTTACCAGCATGCGAATCGCAGATAGGCTGCCCATGAGGGCAACTCCCACAGACAAAGTTAGTACAATGGGAAGAACCATTATTTTTATCGACAATCCGGAACCAAATACCGCTTGACCAATAACCTGGGCAAAACCCAAGCCCATCAGGTAGCCCAGTATCCCACCGATGATTCCGCTGATGACTGACTCCGCTACAAACAGGACGACAACCTGCCAACCCTCCGCTCCCAGTGCCTTGAGTAAGCCGATTTCTTTGCTGCGCTCCAAGACCTTGGTGGTCATAAGGCTTGATATCCCCAGGGCGGCGCTGAGCAGGGCCGCTGCCGTTAAGAGCAGCATGAGCAGTTGAATCTTTCCTAATATTAATCCTTCCGACTCAGCAACCTGCCGGATAGCATTGGCCCTTACCCCAGGCAGGATTTCTTCGATCTGATAGGTTATGGCGCCCACATAGGCTGTACAATACCATCGTTCATACTCTTCGCTGCTTAGAGACTTAGGATCTTTTGCGGCCCGGCGGGCCAGTTCATTTTCCGGAGTAGTCAGAGCGCTTACCTCGACCTTACTGACTTTACCCGAGGTTCCCTGTAGTTTCTGTATAAGGGCTAAAGGCACAAATACCTTCCGGTCGTCACCGCTCCCGCTGTCAAAAACACCTGTAACCTTAAGGGCTTGTTCCCTTCTTCCTGACGGGGTGTTTACCAGAACTTTTACGTTGTCCCCCGGTTTTATCCCAGTCTTTTTAGCCAGTTCCGCTCCCACCATGGCTTGGTTTTCCGAGCTGTCTTCTGCCCACTGGCCATTAACCTTCCACCATGCTTTGAGGCTGACGGCACCCGTAACTACCTTTTCCCCTGCGGGAGTCGTAATTTCTTTGTTAAACCAGGTTCCCACCAGAACGGTGTCTTGGTTCCCGGTTGTTGCCGGCTGTTCTAGGTACGGAGTAAAGGAAAGAATATTATTAGCCCAAAAGATTGTTTTTAAACTGCTTAAACTTTCTTCTTCAAGGAAAGATTGACCCTGCAAGGGATTGTATTCTACCCCGCCGATGTTCAACGGGACAGTTTCCACCCTGGGCTCTACCAAGATGTTTGCTCCGTAGGTTTTAAGCTCCCGGTTTACCTTATCCCCGATATCCAGGGAGATATTAAGCATGGAACTAGCTAAGGATGCACCAAAGGCGATGGTTACCACAGCCAAAAGTTTACCCTTCAGACCTTTGGAGAACGACTTTTTCAACATACGCCAGAACATGGTGTCACCCCCTATTCTTGAAAAACTTTTTCTTTTTCCGTCAAATCCGCTGTTTTTATAAGAATACTACCGTTTTCCACCTTGTTGGGGAAGGGAATCGGATTACAGCCCCCGGGAAAGCCAATAGTTTGCTTATTGATGACTACATCACAATTTAAGCAGACCACGTTATCACCCCGCTGGTAATACCCCACCACCCCGCAGATATCGCAGGCATCCAATCCTATACCAAATAAACCGTTCCCTTTGCCAACAACGATAAAGCGCATCGTTACATTATTAGGTGTAATATAGCTAAAGCGGTGCAGCTTATTATCATTTACCTGAGTCACCGGAATTGTAATTACCCCGTTTTCCGCTTGTACAGGGGCTGGAGGAGAAAGCTTAACTTTTTTATTTGAGTAAACGTGTCCCACCCCTAAGAGCACCCCTGTCGTTAAAATAAGCACTCCGGAAACTGCCAGCCAACGAAGCTGGTTACGGTATTCCGCCAGGGACTTCCGCCTTAGAGCAGGGTTTTCATACTCCTGCTGGACAGGTCTCTTGCTACCAAGCCTTGCCAATATCACCTGTACCCCTACCAGTAACACCAGAGCATAGAAAAAGAGCGGGTAGTAGGTGTTGATCACTGGGGCTACTACAGAAACTAGCACCGGGGTTACCGGGATATATCCCAAGGTCATCCCCAATTGTAACAAACTGATCAGATGACGAGTCAAGACAATCGTCAGCAGAGTTGCCGCAGTGATAATCACCAATTGCTTGTTCATTTTCCGGGTTGACTTAAAATAGGACCAGCCGAACAGGGCTGTCAGAAAAATTCCGAACAATGCCCCGATTACTTTCAAAATCAAATCCGTATTGATAAAACTGCGAGCCTGCACAAAAATTTTCATTGGAAAGCCTACCAAATCTATCCCCTCAACCGTAACCAGCAGGACTGTTGTCACCAACACCAGAGGGCCCATCGCAAACCGGGCAGACTTAGACTTTGAAGCAAAGCGACCTGTTAAGATTAACAATGCTAGAGCCGGAAATATACTGCTTAACCAAACAAACTCAAACAGCTCTCGATTTCCCCAAAAGTCAACTCCATACACAAGGACAGTGGCAAAAAACATGGCCAGGCCGGTGCCGCTCCAAACATATCTAACTTTGTCTTTCATGTTAGGCAAAGTTAGATAAAGTAAGAGCGTAACAACCAATAATCCTGCCTCAAAACTACTCTTTAAGGTATAGTCTAAAATTCCAAGCAAATTTTCTCACCCCTAGCCAAATAAATTAATGAAAAGAGCCCGGTCAAAAACCGACCGGGCAATGCCTAATTACCACTTACGAGGCACGAAGGAGAAGTCCCAAGATACCTCGATGGGCTTGGTCCAAAATTTACCCGGAACCCCGGACGCCTTATCGGTATGGATTAAGAAATCCTGTTTTTCCGGAGACTCAATGATGAACTTTACGGTATAGTTGCCTGCTCCCAGCATCTTCACGTTGGCGCCATAGTGGGAGCCATCCCCGGCATTCATGGGCATAAAGCTACCGGACTGTTCTTTACCAGTATCTTTGTTTTTTAATTGGTATTTTACCGTTAAATATGGTACGAACTCCCCATCACCAAAGCCCAGGGAATTATTCTTCAAGGCCGAGATATCCGCTTCCAGGTGAATATCGGATTCGGTGGGCTTTAGACCTGCTTTTTGGACAGGTTCCATTTCCACGGGCTGGAGATATACCGCACCTATGCTCATTCCCTCAACTTCTTGTGCATCTCCAATCGGGTATTCCCGGAAGGAAGCATCGCCTGCTTTGGTTTCCTCCGGCTTTTGGGCTGAGTCAGATTGAGCAGTCTTCTGCTCAGAGGTGGCAGCAGGTTTATTTCCTGCTCCGCAACCTGCTAGGGTTAAAACTCCAATAATTAGAATGGCTACAAGGCCAAAGTGTTTATATTTTTTCATCGGTAATTCCTCCAATTTCATTTCAAATGATTTTAATGTTCATTTATTTATACTTAATAATTATTTTATTACTAATTTTTATGAGATATCAATGATATACATTCTCATTTGTAGTAAGTCCTGTCTTTCGATTTTTAGCTTGATATGCGAGTCCAGCAGCAGCACTGGCCAAAAGTAGCAGTTGCGGGGTCAAGGTTTCCCAAGTTGGATATATTCCCAGCCAGGCTACGGTGGGAATGTTAACATTGGTGGAGCTTATTACACCGGCAGTCTGCAGTTCCCCTACTCCCTGACCAGCAAACACAAAGGCTAGGTAATAGAGCAGGAAGCTTGTGCCAAGGAAAAAGGGTTTCATGGGAAGTTTAACACTGCCGTAACGAATGATGGCAAAGATCAAGCCCAAGGCCAGTATACCTACCGCGAAACCGGCCAAAACCATACTCAAGTCTGAAGTTCCACTCATCATGGCTTGGTAAAACAACACGGTTTCCGCTCCCTCCCGGTATACCGCTAGGAAGGCTGCACTCCATAGGGTAAAGGTGCTGCCCTTATTCAGGGAACCCTGTACCTTGTCATTTATGTAGTTCTGCCAGCGTTGAGCTTCGGACTTACTTACCAACCAGTAGCTGACTGAAAAAAGTACCACCACTGCCAGCAGCATGGTAGCTCCCTCCAACACCTCCCGGCTAGCCCCACTGATACTAAAAACCTTGGTCAGAACCCATGCGGTTAGCAGGCTTGCCACTAAGGCAGCAGCCGAACTCTGGTAAATTACTTTAACCTTTTCTTTATATCCGGATTTATCTAGGTAGGCAATGATTGCCCCGATGACGAGGATCGCTTCAAATCCTTCCCTGACGATAATTAAGAAGGAAGCTAAGAATGCCCCGAATCCAGTTGAACTCTCGCTCAGATCCCCGTCAAGGGTTTTTGCGTCAACCTGCAACCCGCTAACCAGTTGTTCAACCTGTTGCTTGATTTGCGAGGCAGGCACCCCCTTGACCATGTCTTTTTTGAGCTGTTTGAAAGCCGTCTCCACTTCCGCATTACGCTTGGCAGAGATATTCAATCGGACTGCCTTCTCCATTTGCCCGCTTTCATAGGGTCCGAAGTAAGCCTCATCTACCAGGTTTTTTGCCCCGGCCACGTCACTCTGCTTATAAGTGGTATAAGCATCCTGCAGATGTTTATCGATTTCCTCGACCACACCGCTAAAGGACTGGCCTGCTGCCATAGCCGCAGGCCCTAAACCCAAGATAAGCATCAATCCTAATAACGCTACGACCAATTTTTTTCTCAAATGTCAATCTCCTCCCCCCCAAATAATTGATATCCATTCTCAATTTAGTGAGAAAATAATGGGCCCCTCCGGACCCGATCTTCATGCTTATTTTATGATATTGATTCTCAATTGTCAAAGCACAATTTTTGGATATAGATCTCCTGTGAGTCAGTCAGAGATAAATTAGAATTTCCGCAATACTTGGAACGGAAATGTAGTAAATTGGGACTTATAAAATCAAGCGATCTGGAGATTCTAAATTAGAATTCAAATTTAAGGAGGAGCGCACATGCCAAATCAAGCCAAAAAAATGCCTAGCCCTAACGGAGGAATTAAATGTGTTGTTAACTCTTGTCATTATTATGGCTCAGGCGATCATTGTTATGCTGACAAGATCGAAGTTCAGGCCCCTAACGCTAGCACCTCAGAAATGACGGACTGCGCGACTTTTCGCCCTGAGTAAATACTTTATAATAACAACGAAAAAGTTTAATGCTTGTTCAAACCGGACAAGCATTAAACTTTTTTACTTTTTAATTATATATGAGGGTCCTTTAAAGTTTATAATCATCCCAATTGCCATAATAACGCAGAAAATAATAAGGTAGAAGAATACCGCCTTGCCATGGGCATAGAATGCAGCAATCACCATGAAGACACAGGCACAGATAGCAAGCAAAGGCATGAGAAAACGTTTAAAAAAGTGAAGAGATTTTTCTTGTGCCATCATCATAATAAAAATGGGAATATACATGGCATAGATGGTAACAATGGGAAGTTCAGAACTATCAAAACTAAACGGGCCGAACCAAGGGACAGGTGTCAGATTTGCACCGTAGAAGTACAGCAGCCACGCGCCGCTTAGCAGAACACCTAAAATTGAGGAGTTAGTTGGCATATTGGTATTTACATCGATGCATTTTAAAACTTTTGGTGCAGGTCCCATATCTCTAGCTGCCAAAGAGTAGAAGCCGCGGGTGCAGCCCATCATCAAACCATTTAATGTTCCTAAGCAAGAAATTACAACGAATACGAAAAGAACTGTACCTCCCATGTTAGAGAATACAGTGGAAAATGCAAGCTTTGCTCCAGCTTCGCCACCTTTCATCATAACGCTATTATTAACAGCCCCGGCTAGTCCTGTGTAATATAGAATGTAAATCAGAGCAACAAACATTGTTCCAAAGGTAAGTGCCAGAGGCAGATTTTTCTTTGCATCCTTCAGTTCAGCATTGATACTAGTGGCAATAATCCATCCTTCATAAGCAAAAGAGGTAGCAACAACAGCGGTAAAAAGCGGGTATTCGCTAGTCACATTAGCAATGACACCACTAGTGAAGTTACTAACTAAAATACCGTTTCTTAGACCGACGATTGTCCCTACAACTGCCATCAGAGCAAGAGGTACAATCTTGATCATGGTGGTGGAGACCTGGAACTTACCGGCAAGCTTTGGAGAAAGAGCATTTAATGCAAAGCTCCCAACTAGAAAAAAACCAGAAATGGCCATCGCTTCAGCGCCTACTATATTCCATCCTAGCAAAACACATGTGTATCTGGCAGAAACCCATGCAAGTACAGAAGTTAGAGTTGGATAATAAATAGCTGCCATAAACCAACCAATAAAATATGCATACTTTCCGCCAAGAGTAGCTTCAGCGTAGTCAACAATACCATTCACTTTCTCATATCTAGTGGCCATCGTTGCGAAAACATAGGCACAGACAATCATTATTATTCCGCCAATGATCCAGGCCAAGATACCCTGTGGAAGATTTCCACCAGTAGCGGTTAAAACTTTCTCCGCTTTAAAAAATACGCCGCTGCCAATTACAATACCAATAACCATTGCTATAGCAGTTATAAGGCCGTACTTTTTTTGTAGTCCGTTTTCCATAATTAATCTCCTCATTAGTAAATATTTGTTAAAAAAAATTATATTTGCAATTTAAATTAACATAATTTAGTAAAAAATAAACGCTAGTCTTAATCATTTATTTCAATTAAAGTTGAATTAGACCAAATAAATTTTTGAAAGTGGCTTACATAACCTAACTATTATCAAAACATTCTTAGAATTCCCTGGTCAATTCTAAGAAACAAACCGTAAACACTTCGATCTTTAAGCTCAATCGTAATATTGTGCGCAAAAGTGCGACCCTCTATACAAAAAGTTTCCTCAGAACATTCGTCCAATGAAACATTTAAGAGGAATTAAATAATTAGTTCACCCAAGATTGAACAATTCCATTGAATAGGTTTCCATGTAAGAGACAAATCCCATTCTCCATGTGGCCATTCTTGACCATTTATTTCTAGATGATATTTTTCATTAAGTATTATAATCTTACTTCTCTCTAAAAGTATTCCGTGTAATCTTCCCATGCATTATACTGTTCGATCCATAATGAATAACCTTCTAGATTTGGCTTGAGCTCATGTATTTTCTCATTAAACTTATTCTGCATTAAAGTTATTATTGAAGCCTTAGCTGTTTCAGGCAGATGCCATTTTAACCAGTAGTCTGCACCGCCTACAACGATTGTACCCTCACGAAGTCCGTCAAATATATCATATCCTAAATAGAGCTGACTCTTCATAATTCAGAAAAGTCAGCTCTATTTATCCCGCATTATAACCTTAGGCATATAGTTAACAAATATTTTGACTCGCAAAATTCCTACTTCTATGATGAAGTCAAGATACTCTTTTCCCATTCTGCCAAATTCATAATTTCATTTCAACCAGATTTCATGGTTTCCCTCTGAAAATATATTTATGTAAGTTTGAAGGTCGTCCAATTAAAATAAAAAAACTTCGAATTCCGTTAATCAAGAACTTCATAGTTTTCTAAGTTCATATATGGTGCCGATGACCGGAATTGAACCGGTACGGATGTTACTCCGCGGGATTTTAAGTCCCGTGCGTCTGCCAGTTACGCCACATCGGCAAATTGCTGGAGGCGGCACTCAGATTTGAACTGAGGAATAGAGGTTTTGCAGACCTCTGCCTTACCACTTGGCTATGCCGCCAGCTTTTTTGAATGGTGCCATAGGACGACGGAATTGAACCGCCAACACCAGGATGATTTTCAGTCTTCTGCTCTACCGATTGAACCTTCGAGGCAACTATTAAAATTATGGCGGAGGGGGTGGGATTCGAACCCACGGCCCCTTGCGGAGTCACTGGTTTTCAAGACCAGCTCCTTAAACCACTCGGACACCCCTCCAAGGATGATGGCGACCCCGATCGGACTTGAACCGACGATCTCCTGCGTGACAGGCAGGCATGTTAACCACTACACCACGGGGCCTAATGCGAGGTTCAATATTCGATGTTCGAAGTTCGAACACCATTATATTCCTCTATACTTCAAAGCTGAGCTCATAGGTCCTTTTCGAACCACGAATCTCGAACTTCGAACATCGATTTTGGTGGGCGATGACAGGGTCGAACTGCCGACATCCTGCTTGTAAGGCAGGCGCTCTACCAACTGAGCTAATCACCCTTGTTTTTTTGGTGACCCGTACGGGATTCGAACCCGTGTAACCGCCGTGAAAGGGCGGTGTCTTAGACCGCTTGACCAACGGGCCAGAATAAGAATTGGCAGGGGATGAGAGAGTCGAACTCCCACTGACGGTTTTGGAGACCGCTGTTCTACCATTAAACTAATCCCCTATGTATATTGGGGTGGATAATGGGACTTGAACCCACGAATGCCGGAACCACAACCCGGTGCGTTAACCACTTCGCCATATCCACCATGGAGCGGGTGACGAGATTCGAACTCGCGACTTTCACCTTGGCAAGGTGACACTCTACCACTGAGTTACACCCGCAAATTATTTTTTGGTGGGCCATCCGCGACTCGAACGCGGGACACCCTGATTAAAAGTCAGGTGCTCTAGCCGACTGAGCTAATGGCCCGTTTGGCTGGGGTGGGAGGATTCGAACCTCCGAATGCCAGAGTCAAAGTCTGGTGCCTTACCGCTTGGCGACACCCCAATCATATATACTAAGCTTGAGCAATTGCTCAAAGACTCAATATCTTGGTTGCGGGGGCCGGATTTGAACCGACGACCTTCGGGTTATGAGCCCGACGAGCTACCACTGCTCCACCCCGCGAAGGTATTCGAGGTGCGAAGTACGATATTCGATCCGTCTTGCATTCCTCGTATTTAAGCTTAAGTTCGAGGTTCGAACCTCGAACATCTAACTTCGATAATGGTGGGTAGGGATGGATTCGAACCACCGTACCTTTCGGAACAGATTTACAGTCTGTCGCCTTTAACCACTCGGCCACCTACCCATATTGGCTCCCGAGTAGGACTCGAACCTACAACCTACCGGTTAACAGCCGGTTGCTCCACCATTGAGCTATCGAGGAATACTGATATAAATGGTGCGCTCGGAGAGATTCAAACTCCCGGCCTTCTGATTCGTAGTCAGACGCTCTATCCAGCTGAGCTACGAGCGCAAAATTATATTATGGTGGAGGTAAGCGGGATCGAACCGCTGGGCCTTAGAACCATCAACCTCACGATTATCAGTCGTGCGCTCTAACCAACTGAGCTACAGGCCCATTTCGATATTCAATCTCGTGAATTTGCTGAGTTCCCATTTTACCGATCGCCTCAATTCTCCATTCGCGAAGCGAATTTCTATCGTACCTCGAATATCGAACTTCGATCCTCGATATATCTGGTCTCTCAAAACTAAACAACAGCTCTATCCAATGAGTTGCCGATCCATCGGCGGGAGTCTTGCGACTCTTTGTTGATCTCTTATTAGACTTAGTTTTCACTAGGTTCTTTAAGAGCATCGACCAATAGGATAAAACCGGAGGTTCTTCGATACTTTAGTACTCGTTTCCTTCGTGCCTCGTACACCTTAGCTTCGAACCTCGATTTGGTTCTCCTTAGAAAGGAGGTGATCCAGCCGCACCTTCCGATACGGCTACCTTGTTACGA
>Ga0209639_1000435_pt1 | contig 59486 bp, 54 predicted proteins | sample EPASupsiteHSE605_FD_187268 | JGI IMG/M metagenome (GOLD analysis project Ga0209639, IMG submission 187268) | Bioremediated contaminated groundwater from EPA Superfund site, New Mexico - Sample HSE6-05 (SPAdes) (version 2) | ecosystem: Environmental > Aquatic > Deep subsurface > Groundwater >... | reverse complement strand
CTGGCAGGATTTTGGAATAAAGACGAACCTTTGAATTCATTTCAATAGCACTTTTATCTTTGTTATAAAAATTAATTGGATCATTGGGAGTGCAATACTTGAAAAATCGTTTACCCTCTGACATCTCAGTATTATTATAGTAACTAATTAGAGGTTTTGTAAGTTTAAGAGATTCTTGAACAATTTCACAGGCTTCTTTTACACTAATACTCGCAAGACATGGGAACTCGAACATCATTTTAGTTCCTTTTATATCAAACTGAGCTTTGATGAATTTGAAACTATTTTGTTGATAAGCTATTTTTTGATTCTCCTTTTTCGAAGCTTCTAATTCCACTTTTAAAGAAGAATTCTGTCTGCTTGATTCAATTAATACTTGATAGATTACTGAGAATAAATTATTTTCCTGGTTTTTTTGATTGGGAATCATAAGTTTCCATAATTCAATATCTTCAATTTGTGTTGGGAATTGAATCAGGGATAAAAGTGATGATGATGCATAACCATGATTCGAAAAACAATTCTCTAAAAAGGGCATTAGTATCTCTACCGAAAATACCGAATTGGACTTTTGGAAAACCCGGGTTAAAAATGGAAGACTCACTTTGGCAAATTCTGGCAATAGTAAGAAAGCTTCAAGATTTTCAACAACAAAATCTTGATAAAGAGAAATGTCAAATGAATCATTATTTTGATGTTGGATAATAATGGACAGGATAGAATCAGGACAATATTCCATACTCATGCTACAAAGAGGTGAGCACCCGAGAAAGTTACTAAGTCCCAATATTTCACCAACATCTCCTTCCTCTGGATGGGCAATTTTACAATGTATGAGGTCAAGAAAAACCTCCATAGTTCTAGATGAACATGGATGATTAATTATGAAAACCTCATTTGGGGAATTATGTAAAAATTCTTTATATATCGAGCTATAGAAATATAAACACCCTGTATTTACGGAATAAACCATATTTTGGTGGGAGATAAAACCATTTTTTGATTGAGATTGAATTCGAGATCGAAATGAATCAATTACTGTGAAATGACATTCCCATTCCTTAAGTATCTGAAAAACTCGGATTTGTTCTTCAAAATTATTTGGAACTTCTCCTGTAACAATAAATTTGAAAAAGGCTTTAACTGTTGCATGATTTGATTTTGTCTTAAACTCCACTATTTTGTTCCCTTCATACTCCCTACGATACTTATTAAATACTATTTGTTCATTTTTTAGAACAAATTCAATATTTTCATGTTTGAAGACAATGTTGTTGGTGTAAGCTTCCTTTTTTATCATTAATTACACTAAAATTGTCATTTTTTAAAAGAACAAATAATTACTTTGAATAAATGGGGGGTGTAATTAGTTGTTAACTAAGATACCTTCACTTAGGATGAAACCTTTTCTCAGTAAGATTAATTCACGAAATAATCAGAGGCTATGATCTTGAAAAGTTTATTGATTCAGCTGAGTATTGTTATTAAAACAGTTGCTAATATTGAGATTGTTAGTCTGTAATACCTCTGTATTTGGGTAGGCAAATTGAGAGATGATCCTCTTGCCCAACAATAGTATGTTTTCATATGTATTATGAAGTTCAGATTGTTGAAATCAGCCTCAAAAACATTAATTCCGTTAAATGTGCCCCTCCGATTTGAAGACTGCAAATCTGAACTAAAGTAACAATTAGAAAACACAAGATTGGTATTTGGGCATATAACGAGGTCTTTGTTTCCAATAAACACGCAATTCTCAAAACTTGGTTTTGTGGATGCCGATTCAAAAGTAATCCAGTGATTTGATGGTGTATTGTTAAGGTAGTTGCAGTTCTTCAAATACTTGGTGCCCGAATCTTGGTTAAAAAAAGAAATAAATCCATTTCCAGTGCATAAACTTATGGTGCAGAATTCTTGAAGAATGCTTGATTGCGTACATTTTGTCATTGTTATTCCACCAAGTCGTCCTCCATTAGATTTAGAGTCGGTAATATTATTATAGGCAAAAACAAATATTTCTGAACCACCACACATAGATCCGAAACATGATGCTCTTGTTGGATCACCTGCGTTCAGTTCGCTGACATACTCTAAAATGGCTCCTTTAACCCCAGAATGGGCTGAAATTTGAAATGAAGGCGGATCATTGATATTAGCACATAAGAAAAAGCATGTTTTCTTTAAACTTATGCAGATTCCATTGATAGCAGATAGCCCACCAGATGAGTAGTCATTGCCTTTCGATGAATAGCAAGAAATAAACCCACACTGAGTAAAATTAACTATAGCTGTACTAAATTCAACGTATACTGCCCCACCTCTCGCGCTAGAAGTACAATTCGCGAATATGCAATCATTAAAAACGTTATCAGAGCTTGATGACAAAACACTTCTTGAAAGATATAATTGATTATAGTTATTAGAACCAATTACAATTGCTCTGTTGAGAATTTGTCGAAAATTGCATTGATAGAAACAACTATTAATAACCCATCCAATACTATTCGTAACCTTCAAAAAATTACACGATTTCATGGTTACCAATCTAGTTCCACAGACAAATGGCGATACAAAATACTTTGAAGAAACAGAAATCATAGATAAAGAAAGATTCATTTGCGAAAATTTTTTTTTGCCGTTTGTAGTGGCCTTTGTATTGAGTGTTATCCATCGAGTTTCTACAGTTTTAGTGATCTTTAATGAAGAAGTGGTCTATTTTACTGTTAGAAAATCATCCTCGACTTATTTCTAATGATTGTCTGCAAACAACAATCATTATATATATACTTGCACCTTATTTGCTAAGTATACAGTAAAGATATGACAAAATTGTTAATTGTTGAATATGAAATCATGTGTCTCAGATAATAATTGCCTTATTTTAAAGGGGTCTCATCAAAGATTAAGGCATTGAATTCCTTGACAAACAAGATTTTGGTGGAAATTCTCCAATTTTTCTATTTCTGAACTTGTTACCCTGGCTAATATATGATTTTTGAGCTTTCAAAGTGCTTGCAATCAATAAATAGGAACAGGTTAATATGGTTAATGAAATTCTTCCACAAGGCCAAAAAAATGAAAAATAAACAATTGATTTTTTGACAACATTATTTGAAGGAAATTTAGTTTTAAGGATTTATGGATGAGCTTGTTAGTTTTGAAAGTTATCTTTTTGGAGAAGATTTTGATGATAATAGGATTATTATAGAAAATATACCCTTTTTGATTGATAGAATCAAGATTTTTCCGTCATTAAGACCACTTAAAATCGAAAAAGTTGTGAGTTTATGTGAAGAGTGCATGAAACTACCGGGGTTTAGGGAAATTATATTGATAGATTTGTTTTTAAAATGCCCCATTCTTATATATCGCCTTTTTCACAAAGGTTATTATACTTTTAATGAGATTTATGTACTATTAAAAAACAATAAAGGTTCAATATCTATTTACTACTATAAGGACCAACTCAAAAGTTTTAATAATGAAGACTTAATAGAAAATGTTAATATTTCGTATGATTTATCAATGTTTTGTGATCAACAAATCCTTGATATGATTCAATATGGGTTTATTCCAAAAAGTCTTGAATACTGTTTGAAATATGATGATGTTGATAATATTAAGAGTAAATTATCAGCTTATATCGTTTCAAGTCCAGGTGAAGCTATATGGAGTCCATTTGAATGGAGCTCCGAACCTAAATCAAAAGGGTTTTTAGCAGTTTCTGGTTTCTTTGGATCGATCAAGTGTTTCAAGCAACTACTAGTCTTGGGCTATCCAATCGATGAAACAGTTTTTTCTTGTGTTTCTTGCAATGGGTCACCAGATCTGTTTCATATTTGTGCTGGTGGTTTTTTGAATTATTCTAAATCACTTCTCGAAGCATCTAGGTTTTTAAATATGTCTATTGTAGATTTCTTATTAAGAAATGGTATTGATATCAACACAAAGGATAAAATGATAGTTTTGATGTAATTGGAAATACACCTTTGCATATCTGTTCTGCTAAAGGGCATCTTAGTATGGTCAAGTATCTTATTGAAAATGGATCGAATATAGATATTATTAATTCTTATTTTTACATCGTTAAAATGGTGAAACTCCTCTTATACGGGCTGTTGCTAAAAATCATATATTTGTTGTTCAGCATTTGGTTAACAATAATGCTGATATTTGTATTTGTTCAATGTATGTTGGTAATCCTCTTCATATAGCATCAGTGAACGGAAATTTAAGATTAGTTGAGTATTTCATTAACAAAAAAGTCAATGTGAATTCTCTAAATCAAAATGGTTGGACTCCTCTTCATTTTGCATCTTTAAAAGGACATCTACAAGTCATCGAGTTTCTCATAAATCATGGTGCCATTGTGGAAATCACAAATTCTGACTTTATATCATTATTAGTTGTAACACACCTCTTCAATTAGCCTCATCTAATAACCAAATTGATGCTGTGAAATATTTAGTGAAGAATAATGCTGTTGTGAATTCAAAAAATAAATGTTTTTTTTGTTATCATAAGGTATTACTCCTCTTCATTATGCAGCAGAAAAAGGCTCTTTGGATATTGTAGAATTCCTAATTGAGTGTGGGGCGGATATTGATTGTTTGAGCCTTTTAATCGGATCTCCTGTTCATTATGCATCGAATAATGGCCAACTTGGTGTTGTCAAATTTTTATATATGCGAAATGCAAAAATTGAATCTAAAAATAAGGAAGGCCTTACCCCATTACATTATGCATCTCGAAATAATCATTTAAATATTGTGGAATTTTTATTTAAATGCAATGTTGATATTAGAACCAAGGATCAATTTGGAAGAGATCCACTCAAAATGGGTTATCATTTCCGCAATACTGAAATAATTGATTTTTTTAAGACAAAATATAATGAGATTACTGAGATTTGTCGAGCATCGGCCATTGGTAATGCTGAAAAAGTACATGATTATATTAATAATGGAGGAAACATTAATGCAAGAGATAATAATGGGTGTACTTTTCTTCATCATGCTGCAATTAATGGCCATATTTTGATTGTTGAATATTGTATACAAAATGGTGCCCATATCAACATTAGATGCTATTCTAACAATACTCCCCTTTTTTATGCTGTACAAAATGGACATTCTGATATTGTTCAGTATCTTTGTAGTTTAAACGCTGACACTATTAGTGAAGGTAAAGAGATTTCGATTTTAAGAATGGGTTCACACTACTTCATTATGCAGCCAAATTGGGTAATCTCCAAATTATTAATTGCTTGATAGATCATAATGTTAACATTAATGCAATTGATGATTTATGTTGGTCATTTATTATGGCATGTCACCTCTGCATTATGTAGTAGAAAATCATAATCTATCAGCGTTTAAGTATCTGATCGACCATGGAGCTAATACAAAAACAAAAAACAATATAATTTTGATTATGATTATGGAATATCATTATTACATTCAGCATCAAATAATAATTGTTATAGCATTGTTCAGTATTTAATTCAAACAGGAGCGGATCCGAATGAAAGGAATCTTGATATTATGACAAGAGTAATGGACTGACTGCCCTTCATTCTACTTCATCTAAGGGAAATATCGAAATCACCAAGTATCTTATTCAGAATAATGCTAAATTGGATGCGAAAACGTCAAAAATTCATTGATATCTTTCGGATTGACTCCACTTCATATGGCTATTGAAAACAATCATATTGATATTGTTCAAACACTTCTTGAATATGGTGCTAATATTAATGAAGTGGACAATGATTTTATTGATGATTGAATGAAATGACTCCTCTTCATTTAGCTTCTTTCCAAAACTGTATTGAAATCGTTAAAATATTGTTGAATTACGGAATTGATGTGAATTCAAGGGATATTAGGATTTGATTATCATTCTCAAATTAACACCTCTTCACTATGCTGTGGCAAATGAGAGTCTTGAAGTTATTCAATATTTGGTTTTAAACAATGCTGATATTAACTCTCAAGATATATCGGTTGAATGATACCTTTTGGTGACACTCCTCTTTTATTAGCTGCCGAAGCCTCCCAGCAAATCTATGAATTCATGAAGAAAGAAGCAACAATTAATACTGCGGTATAATCAATCTCTAAAAATTGTACGTTTAAAAATTACATGGAAGAAGCAGTAAAAACTCTTGATTTTGCCTTGGGGTCATCCAATAACCAATTAAATGATATTGAGAAGGATCTCAGTTCATCTTTGACTGAAATTTCTCCTCTTCTTGATATATGTCGTAGATTACGCCAACTTAAAACAAGAACAAACAACCTTAGTGAGAAATTGAAACTTGTGGAATCTTCAAAAGAAGATTTAAACGATGCCATCAATAAATACATGATTCCTGCATCAGAAATGGTTTCACAACGTTGTACCAATAATGGAATCCCATATCCTCAGTTTTCTTTCTTCCAAAATTCTAAAACCACTGTAAATAACACTGAAACTTCAAAAATTAAACCATCAACGCCGAGAAAATCGATACAACCCAAAGCTCCAACACCAATTAAGCCAGATGAAATCGAACAAAATAGAAATAATGAAGTCACAGAAGAAGAACATGCATCTATTGATGTTTTCACGTACGGAAAAGTATCTTTGCAAGAATTAAACGACCTTCTTTGTGCAATAAAGAAGTTCTATAAAGAAAACCCAGGTGTGACGATAACCCGAAGAATGCTTCAAGATTTGGGAATAAAGCTTAACCAGCTCCCCTCCAAGCTTAGAATCCTTAAAACCCTTCATAAGATCGAGTTGAACAAGAATGGAGATGTAAAGTGTTGTTTATAATTTTTTCATGGAAGAGACTCATTCTGATGCATCAGTGTATGAAAAGATGCTTAAACCTCTTCCTATAGGCACATGTATGTATGATTCATATGAGAATTCGCAAAGAGAATTGATAATTGAATTGGTATTATCGATTGGGTTGAAAATGGCTCAAATGGTCATTCCTGGTTTTGAAAAATATTCGATATATGAGATTGAGAAGGAATGGGAAAGAATGCTGTATTCTCCACCTAACTTCAAGTTTAAGCCGTCTAATCCTCCTTTATCAGTGCCTTTTTCTGCGGATGAGGATTTTCAATTAATGCTTTATCTTAAAAAGCTTCCATATCAACTCGATATTACAAATGTTAATGAATCATGTCCATGTGTGCACTTATTTAGATCTTATGCTTCACTTTTAGAGAGACTCAAAGAAATATCATATTTAGGTGAGTCTTTTCAAGAGGAAATTTTGGATTCTCTGGTTGAAGAGATTGCCATTGAGGAAATGATATATTTAAGCACTATGGAAAAAACGGATTCCAATGTGCTTCCATGTTATCTCAAGCCATTCAGGTGCTTGAAGCCCCAGTCTACTATACATGTGTCATTTTCTGATATTGATGATGAGATTATTGAGCTAGAACGGAAATTTGAAAATTTTCAGCCAAACATGTTTTTATATGATCAGTTGGCTATTCTCCGACTTGAAAACATATCCTTTTCAATGAAAAGAAGTAGAATATCAATTGGTAGGTCTACAGATGATCAAAAAGTTGATGTTGATTTAAGATTCACAACAAACGGAGAGTGCATTCATTATTCGAGAGTTCAAGCAATTGTTTCATTTTTAGAAGATTCTTGTTTCTATTTAGAAAATGTTGGCCATTGTTTAATACGAGTAAATGGCATTATGGTTCCACCTAGAGGCGTGTGCAAGCTTCTGAATGGTTACATAATTGATATTTCAGATATTTTGATTGTGTTTCTTATAAACCAATCCTTGATTACTTCCATTCAGAATGACCTTACAAAGGTCAAAACTAAGAAAACAAAGCCGAAGACAAAAAAGTATTAAACTTGATAGAATTTAGTTTTTCTTTGCACTTAATTTCTCGACCATTAATTTGAGAACAGATGTCCTATTCAAATTACCTTTCGAAAAAGGGCCTGTTGGCTGTTCATAATGATCCATAATCCTTTCTAGTCCTTTGATTTTCTCATTTTCTTCTTGCACAACACTTGCTTTTCCTTCGACAATTACAGACTCAAATCTCGCTCCAGCTGAACATGGATTATTAGGCTTGGCATTTATTATAGATGTTGAAGGTACAAGAGTAAAACATGCACTGTCATTCTTAAGCAGAATATCAATTTTGCGGCCCTGAGTAAACCCATGGAAATAGAAAACTGGTAATTCTTTATCCCATTCATATCCATAATGAAGAGGAATTGCATATGGTTGCCCATTGTCATTTAATGCAAGAACTCCATATTGAGCTCTGTCAAGAAACTCTTTAATAACACTCTTATCTTTTATACATCTGTCCTGTCTTCTCATTGGCCTTTCATTGCATCGAAATGAATCGGCGAAAAGACGAACTGATGGTATTAGATTATTTCCACTAATGGATGTCAACATCAAAAAAAGTGATGTGAAATACTGATTAATTTTCTTTCAATTTACTTCTATCAATTCTTACAGTTGACTTTCTTCCAAAAGATGCACATGATCCACTTTAAGTGATTGCATGCTGCAACAAATTGTTTCTCGTATTCGGCTGGGAAATTGTCTGATATCGCATACTGAATGAGATTATATTCATTCACCAAATTCAATGATGATTTGATTAGAATACCTTGTTGTTCAATCAATTGCCGAGATGATAGTTTTCTTGGTAACAATTGTATGTAGTCCTTGATTGTGCATTTTTTCCACTCTGAGGGCCAATTAAGGTGTTCGGCCAGATGAATAAGAATGAATCTTCTGTGATTCCAGAGACTTTCATGGCCAGGGTAATTCATTATCATTTTTGCATTCTCAATCAAATCATACACAAGATTATCATATGTTTTTTGCATCTGTGTCTGATAGAAATACATATTGGAATGATCTGATGGATATAATGATATGTTCTGTCTTAATTCTTCGATTTCTTCCGAGTTTAATGGGAAATAATCGGCCAAAAATGATCTATAGTTCCAAAGAAGATAGTTTCGAGGCCTTTTCTTGTTCAATTTGTCGCAAAACTCTAATTCAGATTTCTTGATATCAGCTTTTCCAATTTTCTTAACTAAATATTGAAGATATGGGTAAGCTTCTGGCGTTTTCGGATTAATTGTTAATCCAATATGAACTATTCGGATTTCATCATAATAATCAGGGCAAGGTAATGAATACCGATACCGCCACATTCTGTCATCATAGCTACCTATCAAACATCCAACCAAAGATGATTTTGTTGGATCCAAATCAAAACTTTGAGTTGAAAACTTCAATAATTCTACAAAAACTGTACGAGAAATAGCCATCTCAGTACCAGAAACAATAATCCCGCTTTGCTCCGATATAAAAGCATCGCCAAACACTTCAATAGAAGAAACATCCCTTATTAGGGCCAAGAAATCATTAATTGTTGAAGTCATTGGGACGTTTAAATTATTATGAGTGGAAGGAAGATCCAGAGGGGAAAACCCAAAGCAGCCCAAAATGAGAGTGAATTCGAGAGTTTTGAAAGTTCGCAAAATGGGGGCAACGAAATTCCCGAAAGTAAAATGAAACTCTATTCCAAATTGATCAAAGAGAATGAACAACTTCGTCAGGTTCTAAATTTGGAGAAGATTCAATATTTACCCGAATATGATTTAAAAAAGAATGTTATTGATAGCATTATTGAAGATCTGCTTGATCATAACGAGATAATGAGAAAGGAGGCCAAAACTATTGAGACATCAAACCGAGCAGTTCCATATTCTCGCCATGAGATGTTCATTGATCTTGATGGAAATCAGCATGGTTGCTCTTTCTGGGTTCCATTAAATGAAAATGAAATATTTGAACAACAGGAGAGAGAACAAAGCACTCTCCCTATATCATCCTTGGCCAAAAAGAAGCAGATCCCAATTAGTAAGAATGAAAAAGCAATATTGATGATGAGTAGAGTGCCTCCTTACCCTCCTGGATCTCTCCAATTAACAAATGACCAAGGAGAGTATAACATTATTGTTTCATGGATAGACTCACTATTAAAGATTGGACATAAGATTGTGTCAATTAACAAAACCAACAACTTTACGAAGTTCATTGAGTTAGAAAGAAAACAAATGGAAATCAGACTTGTTACACATATATCTGAACAGGTAGACAAATATTATCAAAAAAACTTTGATAGTCCTGTTATTGTTTCTCAGCACATGAACTTTGTATCAAAAGAGTTGCTGTCGCAAGGAATGGTCAGTTTTTTGATATGTGGATTTGTATTTGGAAATTCATGTATTAACCAATGTCACCATACAACCCTTCCTATGAATGATCAAGAAATTAAGCAATTGAAATATGATTCCTTGTTGTTTCAAATGAACAATCAGTCTGCGATCTTTGCGCTTAACCCATCAAATATTGTGCCTTTATATATTGTAACCATTAAACAATAAAACTGTTATCTTTATTTGGCAAGACATGATTTGATTCCTTCAATCCTCTCGGAAAGGAGAGGATGGTTATCATAATAATGTGAATAAACAGGAGCAGATTCAAATGTTTGACCGACAGATTTGAATAGTTGAGTTAGAGCTTCTCCAATTGGATACCCAAGTTTAGCTGAGAAACAGTCAGCGTTATACTCAAAACGTCTTTGAAGAGAATTAACAAATGGAAGAAGAATTGAATACAAAGGCTTAAATAATGAGCTGGACACGAATAATATAACAGCAACAGGCATTTCATTTGGTATTCCGAAATCAACAAGGGATTTCTTTGTTACATATCTGATAACTAGTGATGTTACAAGCATTAACCCGATTGAAACAAACATTCCAGTAATCAAATCTTTGTGAACATAATGTCCCAGTTCATGTCCAACAACAGCACAAAGTTGGGGAGTATCAACAACTTTCATGAGTGTTTCGGTAATAAAAATCTTTTTTTCTGCTACACCAACAAGATAAGCATTTGGCGAATCAGTATCTCTTTGGCTATATGATATATAAACATTGCTAATTGGGAAACCAACTTTATTGGTGAGGTTTCTAATTGATGGACCACTTATATTGTCATTAACAATAGGTATATATGCATTTTGCTCAAGAGTTAACAAACTTGGAGCAAACACATTGGCTAGAACAACATAGGACGAAAGAGAAATGAAACAAAAAACCCAAAACATTCCATCACACAGCCCCCTTGAAGTATTAGCAGGAATAACCTCGTCATCATTGTTTAAGTTTTCAAGCCTTTCTTCATTTTGGCCTTGATTTTCATCAGGATTCTTCTGAAGATGTGTGATAGAGGCAAAACATCCCAAAAATAATAGAAGAACACACTCACCAATATACTCTCCTACAAATGTAAAGAAAGATTGAGTAAAAACGCTTCGGGTGTATTCAGATCCAGGCTTGTACTTAGCTAAAAACACGGAATACTGTATATATTGAAAAGGAATAGTTGTAAATAGAAATTCGGTAACAAGTAAAACAAAAGTAAAAAAATAGTTACCCTTTGTGAATTTCCATATTTTGGAGATAGACATATATATCATTATCGAAAACATCAATGTAATAACAAATTTCACAAGTTTTAGGCGAGAATAATCAATCATATAGTTTAATAATGTGTATCCTCTTACTTCAGAAAAATCATTTTTGGTATAATCTTTAAGGTGATTAACTTCGATAAGATTAAGCGAAAAGTCAACAAAAAAGCATAAACATGCACCATAAATCAACAAATACGGAATAGATAGTAACTTGTGGCGACGAAAAACCTTCATGTGTGACAAAAAAACTTGTTTATCGATAAACCGGGACGATTATTATCGAAAATAAATCAGGTTAATCTGGTTTATTAAACCTGGTTTTGCTGCCAGTATGGGGATGGCATTCCAGGTGGTGCATACATAGCGTTAGCGAAGTTTTGGTCTTGTTGCATCATTGGAGGCGAGTATTGAATGGTATTTTGTTGATGAAAACCATCAGGCATGGGATATGGAGCTGGAGGAGGAGCATAGTTAACTGGTTCTGGCTTCTTTTCTTTCTTTTTCCTGAATTCAGATTTCGATCCGATTTTGTTTCTGTTGAGATGATTGATCTCCCTTGCATCTTGACATATAGCACATACACCACAAAACATCAAAACACAACAATCTCCGCAACAGTCACCTGCATAACCTTTGCGATCCCTGATCTGCTGCCTCACCCAGAACTCATGGGTGTAAAAACAGCAATGTTGTATCCCACAACTTTCTTCTCTAACAAGAGCCCAGTTATTCATACTCATAAGAAAAGGGCAGCACATGCCATAAACGCACGTCGAAAGATCAGAGCAGCAATCAAAAAGGCCAGTGTTAAAGGCACTCATAATGTAAATAAAAATCAGGTTTTGTGAGAATATCCCAACAGTCCTAACACTAGTTTTTCAATTGCAATTGATCCCCCTATTTATTTGTAAATATTCAATTTAACTTTTTCTGTGTGCTGCCATTTCAAGGCTTTTGAAAAAAAGATAAATTTTTCCTGTTTTCAATTTTGTTACCCTTATCAAAATATTGAAACGATTGATTGCAATTTAAAATCGTTTATTTGACAGTGATTTCAAAATTTGCGAAGAGACAAAAAGAACAATCAAAAATATAAATGAGCCAAATATTGACTCCACCATCCACAAAGTCGTATATTTCCAGATACGCAAATAAGAAGTCTGCGCTTTCCATGATGAACCAGCAAAGCAAACTTGGATCCAAAAAGTCCATGTCGATTTCCTGCCTTCCTCCAATAAAGAGTTCAGCAAGCAACCTTAGATCGAATGATATTGATAACATGTTTCGGGGTGTTGAAATTCAGAAACATAAGCTTTCAAGATCATACAGTTCATCCAAACTGTATAATTTTGAGACATTTGCTCTGCCACCAATAGGAGATGAAGGATTTGATGAGCTATTTGAAAAAATAGTGGAATTATGTTCTTATTCTTGTACTTATTCTGGTTCTAGGGTAGATATTGTGTTTTGTGACAAGAAAAAGGCAGCTTTAGACTCGATTCTATCTCTGGTTGAAAAAGATAGCTCCGAACTATCTGAAAAATATATTAAAATGATTGAGCAGATGATCCGAGCCAATCTTAGTTCATCTTATCCTTCACGATCTACTGTGTTTTTCGATTTTGAGGAACCTCAAGTAATTGAAAATAAGTTTTATCCGCATTTGTACACTATCATGAATATTTTGCAAAAATTGCTCTCTGTTGACTTTAAATTTGCAGTATTTCCTGAAGATTGGCACAAAGTATTTATAAAATCTCTTTCCATCCCGGAAGTTAGGATTAACGACCTTCAGCTCCATTGTTTATCTCATTATTTCGTGAAATTCACAAATCGAAGGGATGCAATTCTTGCAGATGCATGTCAGATGCTTCGGGATTATATTGATGGAACTGAAAGTCCTTTTTGCTTGATCTCTTTGGTTTCATTCATTGGAAGGATTTTCAGAGCTCTTGCTCAGTCAATTCCTCCAGAATGGATCAATTTCTTCGAAGTTTCTGTGTTACCACTCATAACTTCAAAACATCTTAATTGGATATCATCAACATACAAGCAAATACTCCAATCCATATCTTTTATTGTTCCACAGAAATCTCTTCAGTGGATAAGGTATATAATTCATAAATGGCCATTAACATCACCTATTAAGCAACCATTATTTGTTGAATACATTAATATCTTGTTTTCTAATCTGAATGAGACTCAATTTAAGAATAATTGTCAAGAGCTTCTCGATTTCTACACTGTATGTGCTGGTTCCACATCCGCAAAAGTTGCCGAAGCATCATTTCAGATATGGAAAAATGATAAAGCAAGACTTCTCATCAAGACAAAGTCTTCAAAAATGTACCCATACTTATACAAGAGCATAATCCAAACATCTGAATCGCATTGGTGTAATACAACCCAGTTAGCAGCAGAAGAAGCCCTAAGACTAATGCAACTAAACGATCAAACAACATTTGAAGGAGTTGTAATGAGGAGGATTAGGGCAGATCCCCATTCTACTCTCGTAACCCCTGAAAAAAAGTGGAAGGCAATTCTTCGTTTTGCAGTGAATGGAGAAGAATCATATGAGGGAGATTTTGAAGAAAAATCAAATGAAATATCGAAAGTTTATAAAAAGGAGAGAAAGAAGTTCGTGAAGACTTCTCACTCAGCTTTTAACAAACCAGAGATACTTAAATGTGCGGAAGCGTCATTATCAAAGAATAGCCTCCTAGTATTCTAAACAGTGTATTTATTTGTACCAGGGTGTTTTTTTGATCTCCCAAAACGACTTTTTTGGTCTTAGATATAAAGCTTTGAATTTTAGTTTATGAATAGAGAACTCAGGAGATCATCATCAGATCCATTATTAACTGCTTTGATTAAATCTTCAGATGCTCCTCGGCCATTTCGGATGAAGGATTTATCTCCTACGATTAAGAACGGAAGAACATTGTTTTTAGTGGTGTTTTTTATACTAGTCTTTGTTATTACCAACATACTCACGGTTTATACATATAAAACAATGCCCACGAAAAAATCTTTGCCAGATATTATATCCGATAATTGGTTATCTTTTGCACAGATCAGATCTGTTTCTCCAATTTCTGTGGTTGCGATTACCAATTTAATAACTATTTGTTTATTAATAACAGGATTATATTATACATTTCAGAAATTCAATGTCGCAAATTGCAGAAAAGCTGTTTTTCTTTTTACAATTGCCAACATTATACGCTGTTTGTTCTTTTTGTCAACTCAGCTCAGTCCACCATGTGTAGGATACTCTGATTGTAATTGTGCTAATGAAAAATACGAGAATGTGGTGAATAATACTGGGTATTTCAAAATGGTATTGACTTATGTCTTCACATTTGGTCAAGGTACGGATAAAATACCAAACTGCGGAGACTTAATGATGTCTGGAAGTATTACATTACAATGGACGCTTGGTTTATACATTTTAGAAACCTTTTTATGTGGATCGGGTATTGAAAATAGGTTTTTGCATTATTTGATCAATCGTGTAATATTAGTAATTATTGCTTTGTTCCAGATTCTGGCCAGGGTTCATTATACAATTGGCGCTGCTCTTTCCATAACATTTGTCGAATTAAGTTGGCTTATATATGGAAGCTTTCAATCATTGAACAATAAAGGATATAGTCCATTTTTAACAAGTACATTTGGACAATTCTTTTCATGGATTGAAGATGATTCGATGTTTGCTGATGAAAAAGACAGCCCACTCCTTAATGATGAATAAACTATCTATCTGCGATTGTTTTATTGAAGAATAAATCCAAAACATGGGTGGGAATCTTATCATTATCAGCGTATTCAAAAAGATTTCTTAATGCTTCTTTATCAACAACATTAAATAAAGAAATAATACTGTTCCTTTCACAACAGTGATTCAATACTCGAATAAGGCAATCGATAATATGATGAATATAAATTGGGTTGATTGATTCAATTGTACTGATAATTTGATCAACAATACTAAAATCACCTAGCAACTCATCAACGCTATTATTGTTTGATCTAAAAATTAAAATTGCATATGCAATAAGAGAATATTGCCTGACTTCAAAAACAGAATCAATGAACTGATCAAGAATATCCTTTGTCATTTCAATCCAATCAAATTGTGGATTCTCAAGTATGTAAATCACTCCGCGGAAAGCTTTTGATGCTTTGTCATTGAACAGGAAACACACTAATGAATCAAAAATCCCAAACTCACACAAAACAGTGTACATATTTGTACACAAAAACAAAGCTTGAAGCTCTAGGTTGAATGCTCTTTTAGAAATTTGAAAATTCTCATGTTTGGAAAGCCTTATTGCATTGAAAAACACTGTTTCTTTATCAAAATCATCACTAATATGGTTTTTAATAACTGATTTCATAAAACATAAAGAAGCAATAATCATAATATCTGGTGAATCCTTGTCATTAAAAACCTCAATGCATTTCGTGATAATATACCCAACACTTTGAAATGTTCGAAAATATAGTAATCTGGATAAAAAAAGAATTGCGCTAGATTTGATTTCCATTCTCATAGATTGTTCATGTGTTTCTCGACTGAGAAAAACAATATTGCAGGGGATATTTTCTGGCTGTAAAATACAAAATACAGCCTTTTCAAGCAACTCATCAAAATCTCCTATGTCTTTTCTATCAGAACTCTTTAATATTGAATGAAGAACACCCCATAATCTAGAATAATTGGGGAAATAGGTGGCGTCTGATAGAATCTCTTCAAAAAAACGAATTCTGATTGGTTCAATAATTAAATATGCAAGTTCTGGCATTAAATTAATGGTTTTTGTGAGGAGTTGAAAGATTCCATCAACAGAAACGAAGCTTAACCTATCAATTCCGGTGAAAAGCCGATCTAGAATCAAATCAATGCTTTTATGGTTCAACAATAATGGGTGTTTCTGTATTTTTTCTATCAATTTCTTGATCAACACTAAAAATCCATTGATTTCATATTCTTTGTTTATTAATTCCAAGAATTCCATGCTAACTTGTTCATCTATATATTTTGTATTCGTTTCTATTGATTTTTGATTCGTTTTTGGGACGAAGAAATCAAGTACCTTATAATGACGATCCAAATCAAAAAATGATATAAGTATTTAATAACAGAAGCAAACTAATACTATCAATTCCCTAATCATTTCAAAAAAACTATTTGCAATTTGGGTTCACATTTCTCTGATGGAGACTCGTCAAGAGTTATAGATCTTTTTAACTCTGGAAATTTCCCAAAAAGAATTTCAGAAATGGACACGCACTTATTTACGGCCTTTCCTTCAGCAATAAGAGTAATTATCTCAAAAGACGGAGATTGGATCACCTTTTCACAATATCCAATAATATTCGACATTGTTGAGTGGGTTTTAACATGCACTATTGGTTTTTCAGATATGGATTCTGCAGAGATCATCAAGAAAACTGACAATTTGGGTTTATTATTTGGCAACACAAAGAGATGTTTTGGTTAAATGTTAATAATTACCAAGGCAGACGAAAGTGCAAATATTACCTTAAGTTCTATCATGTTACCTACTTTGCATGAACAATGTGGATCATATGTTCGGGGTATGGTAGCAATTGGGGTTTCAATTGGTGTGATTATTGGGGTTGATTCTGGTGATTGAATGGGTGATTGAAATGGTGTTTCGATTGGTGTGATCATTGGTGTTGATTGAGGTGTTTGAAATGGTGTTTCGATTGGTGTGATCATTGGTGTTGATTGAGGTGTTTGAAATGGTGTTTCGATTGGTGTAATCATTGGTGTTGATTGAGGTGTTTGAAATGGTGTTTCATTAGGTGAAACCATTGGGGTTGACTCGGGAGTTTGATATGGAGTCTGAGCTGGTGAGAACTTTGGTGTTGAATCGAGTGTTTTTTTTGCAGAAATCTCAGGCGTTTGATCAGGAAGGGGGATATCTGTATAACAATAGAATGATCTGAAGAATTGTAATTTGTATGTTCTTCTCTCTAAAATTGTTGTATTGTAAGTTGAAGAAATTGCACATGAGTTTGAAAAAGGCCCTGAATGCGATACGAAGCAATGCAATACGGAAAAAGACCCTGATTCAACTGAAAATAGTGTATTTGAATTATCATCAAATATGCAATACTCCATATTTGCTGATCCACTGCTTGATGAGACAACACCATGTTGTGGACTGTTATTGTGAACAATGTTGGAGAATATCATGGATCCGGTGCAATATCCGAAATAGATACACCTCATATTTGTGACTTTGTTGTTCGAGAATGAGCAATATGAACTAGAAAAAGATGATGGTGAATTGAATCCAATTCCAGAATAACTATCAGCATAATTCATTGATAGATTTGAAAAATCTAATTTTTGTCCTCCTAAATATAATCGAACAGCGAATCCCCCTTGACATGAAGATGAACATAATGAAGCAGATAAATAGGATATATGGTTATTATTTGAAGATTCTATATATGCAAAATGACCGAGATTATCATTACTATTACAAGAATTGGCACAAACGGATGATAATGAAGAACTATATGATTGAAAATATATCGCCCCACCTTTTGTTGACATACAATTATAGAACATTGAATTGGAAACAGACATTGAATATGAACCCCCACTCACATAAATGACCCCTCCATATTCTTGAAATCTCCACTGTCTTTTAAAGAAACAATTCGAAACAGATACGGCAGTGTTTACATAAGATCTTACGGAATCAGCATCTTCATTGGGACACACTCTTCTCATACAAGAATTGCATTTCTTCATCATTGATGAGTTAAATCCACTGTTAAACAGATTCAAATAAATAATCACAGTTAACAATCTAGATAGTACAAGTATCAATTGCTGACTTCTCATTTTGTGATAAACTGAACAAAATCATTTTTTATTCATTTCAATAGACCGTTTTCATTTTACATCAGAAAAAAGTTCTCGTTGAATGTCAGAAATAAGATATGTTTTATTTGCCAAATATGATTTAGGACAAAAACATATTTATTCTAAACAATTAATGTTAAAACATGTTTCTTTTTGTGTCCAATTTCTTAAATTGCTAAAATGGGTTAAATCATATTTTGATAAACCATTTTTAATAAATTTTGCGCCAAATTCTGTAACACAAATTGCATAAATTTCAGAATAGTTATTTGTATACTTTTCCTGTTCACCATTAAAAAGTATGATCATTTTGTTCGAGAAATACTAATGACATACAAGTTATAGTGAGATACGTCGAAACGGGATTGTTCTTTCATATAATTATCGTTCTCTACAGAATAATTCTTATAAACGATTATTGTTAACAAAAAGTGAGAATGAGATTGTTCGTTATTCCAAGAAAAAGCCATGTTGAACAGAATCCAAGTTTTTGTCGAAAACTTTTCGAAAATATTGTGCCTATTGCATTGCTTGATAATTCTTGACAATAAAAATCAGATTATTTAGAATATTTGCCCGACATTTATCTATGCATAATCCACAAATAATTTTTACCTCTTCAATTCTAATTATTTTGTTTCATGCTCTTTATTATAAACCCAAATCACCCTTTATTAATGCAGATTTCAATGAGAATAATCTTGTTAATCAAAAATTTGAAAAAAAATTAAATTGGTGAAAAACTTCATTTTTCAAAGAATAGATATTAGAATTGATAACACCAAATAAAAGAATGCTCTTGACCATAATTTTTATCTAAATCTGGAAAAGAAGATCTATTGTGCCAGGTTTGAAATAAAAAAAATAACAGAATCACACATTACCAAACAACAAAGTGTAAAAATATTATTTGATTCATGATAATTCATGATAGAAAGTGTGATTTTCTCAAAAATTTATCATTTCTTGGATAGTTTCTATTGTGGTTATAGCAATAGAACAGAGTTTTTGATTAAAAAAAACAGATCTTTGTCATCCAAATGGAAATATTGTATCATGTTGATGACAAAAAATTCTTCTCAGTATCCATTGAATAATATATAAGTCCGAAAAATATCATTACAAGGAAGTTCAAAAATAAGTTTGAGATCCCCCTAAACTCATTGAGAGTTTATCACAAATATTTGGATTATTATCAAGCTTAAGTTTTCCAGTTTCACTAACAAAAAAAATTATATTATAATCTTCCATTTCACCTTATGAATACTCAATAAGATACATGCTTTTTTGATAAAAAAAATTCAAAAAAGATTTATTACAGATTCTTATTTAATAATTGATAATACATTAACTCATATTTGAGCAAACAACTAACAAATCCATATTCTTATTTATTCCTACACGGAGTTCGACAAGCAAATATCACATATAATATAATTAGAGTCCCATTTTTGTAATCACTTTTATTTTGGATCATTGCTAAATAGCAATAACTATTTTTGGATTTAATATTGAAAGAATGTCCTAACATTGATAAATGAATGTGATAAATCATTTATACATATAAATCAATTATTATATATAATTATTTAGTTTTTAATTCTTACAAGAATACTGTATTGGGGTTTTCCAATATCCGAAATTAAAACATTTCCATCCAACGCATTAATATTAGCCCCTTTTTCTAATAGTAGTTTTTCAATAGGATGAAAACCCATTTGAAATGCTATATGTAATGGAGTTTTTTTAAATAAGTCTTCTAAATATTAAAATCTGTGGGATTAGCATCCGAACCATAAACTAAAAGAGCCTTGACAAGCATATAATTTCCTTTTCTGGTAGCAACATGAATTGGCATTTCGGAAAAAAATTCATTTTAACACCAAACATTCAATTCAAACTTTTGATCCGAGATTAGTACTAATTCCATTTTGCAAAGTAAACAATACAGATCTAATATTCCCTGACCGAATGCATCTTGTCTTAATACTGTTTGCATTCAGAAATATCCAATCAAAAATATGGTTTCTAAAACTAAAAGCGGCAAAATCAATCAACGTTAGAATTCCACTGTTGGCTTTTAAACTCATATGGAAAATTTCAAGAGATCCCCCAAATATTGCTTCTTTGCAAACATTCATATCAATAAGACCTCCTTTCAGCAAAAAGTACCTAAATGCTTTCAAAGACCCATAGTGAGCAGCAACTGATATAGGAAACAACGATTTTGGCTTCTTGCTCCATTCATAAAGAGACCAATCTAGTTGCTCATTGATGCTACTTGATGATTGATCAAAGCAGAGGGTTATTTCATTTATCAGATCATACTTGATATAGAAACATGGGGTATTTTTGGAAAATCCGAACTTCAGGTAGTCATTATGGCTTGAAACATCTAATAAAAGCTCTGTGGGGATATGAAACCCATTATCAAGGTTTTGATGCTGAAAGACGACCATTGAGGCAATATTTTGAGCATATTTTTTAATAGTTTGTAGTGGTAGAAATCCCTTTTCGAAGAGTTGATAGGCAAAAACAGGCACTTTCATCAATCCCAGATGAGCAATATGATTTTGTAGGTCTTCGATATAATCTTCATCTTTATCTATATTAATGCATATTTCAATAGCATAGTCTATATGAAATGGTCGATAACGAATGAATTGGCATAATTCATATGCCAAAGTGAATGGATCAATTTTTATAGATTCAAGCGCGCTGTTATATAATAGATCTTGAAATTCTATATGTTCAAGTAATTCATCGGGGATTTTTACTTCCATTATTGATTTGATTTTCCATTTACTATCTTTCATATTAATGAACGGGAAACAACCATCATTAAGGCTCCTTATTTTATCAAAAGGTTCTCATTTTATACAAAATAAAAAAGTGATTTCTAATTATCTACGATTTACTCCAGTTATTGAATCATTATCCAAACTCTCAAGCATATACACTTTAAAATGAATCTTTAGACTCATAACTAATTTCATTCACATACTGGTGAACAAATAAAAATACAATATTAAACCAAATATGAGTTATTATCATCTAAATCAGCTGATTTATCCATTAATTCCAATATTCTCAACCGCAGCCATTTTATGAATAGACTGTCTCGATCTTGTTTTGTTGGGAAATTGAATTTTAGGACATCTGAAATTGAACTCCAGGCTCATTTTTCGGTGTGTGGTAAGGTTGTTAAAGTGGAAATAGCCAGAGATGAAACAGGAAAATCGAAAGGATTTGCATTTGTTGATTTCGAGAAGCCTCAAGATGCAGAATATGCTGTTCAACACTTAGAAAGATCATTACTTGATGGTAAAACCATTAGTGTTGAATTTAGTAGACCAAAGTTGAGGAGGATTATGATTGACAAATTGGCACAGAAAGCTCGAATAAAGGAGTTAAATGATGAGAAAGGAGACCAAATGCGAGAAATTGCTGCAAAAATTCTAGAAGAGGAGACAAAAACAAATGAAGAAACAAAGGTTGTTGAGACTCAGAGTAAAATCGAAGATTCTGATTCTTCATCCATTGAAGATGAATCTGAATCTGAAAGTTCTTCTTCAGATAGTTCTAGCTCAGATGATTCCAGAAAGTCTTCACACAAAAAGAGGAGGCATCGACATAGCAGAAAGAAGAGTTCAAGACATAAAAGACATTCATCCAGTGAGAAAAGAAAGCATTAAATCTGTATATCTTTCTAAATATACTGTATTCTTTATTTGAACAGTTATTTTTCTTCTTCTGTTCCTTCTTCTTCTTCCTCATCTTCTTCTTCAAATGTTTCTCCAAGAAGTTCTTCGTTAATTTGGAATGCTTGACCAGCAGTGAATTGGACAAATGGATCAAGGCACAAATCCATTGGACGAGAGAACTCGAGTGCAGCTAATTGAGCATCATTCTCACTCTTATTACTTTTAACAGGAGGTGGAACACAGAACCATTTTTGAGATCCATTCCAGAAATGCTCCATAAGTAACTTTGCAGCGGACTTTGGCTTCACACTCCATTTTTGGGCCAATAATGATAAAACTGCTTCTGGGGATTCATTATCTGGAAGCCCATAAATTGAATAGAAATCAGGTTGTTCTGGTGTACTTACAGCTCTATTGATTGTTGCAAGGGCTAAGTGATACATAGGATCAGTCCAAACAACAGTTTGCATCAATGAAAGTTCCTCTGAGGCAATTGCAAAAGAAAAAGCAGGAAGCTCATTAAGAAGTCGAGTATTGTAGGCACAAATAGTGCTTTTACCGACATTTGGCAAGCCCATAACAGCAATTTTATTTGCTTTTGGACAAACAGATTCAATAATTGATCTAAGACACTTTTCGGAAGTTTCTTGATCAATTCCCATTAATGCAACGGATGGAGCAGTTCTTCTTAGTTCATTGAGCCAACCAACAACGGCTTCGCGTGGAACCATATCAATCTTGTTGATTAAAATAATCAAGGGCTTCTTTTCGCCAAGGATAGAACCTTCGGCAGCTAAAAATCTGCAAGCTGATGGATCTCTGGCATCAAGTACTTCAATAAAAGCGTCGTATTCTTGGAGAGCATTAAAAGCTGTATTGTAAGATTGTATTGCTTGATCAACCCTCTCATGGTACTTATCCTTGATCTCTTGCTTCATTGACTTAAGCTGAGAATCATAGCTATTATCAATTGAAGCTGAAACTTGGGAGGCCAATGGCTTCATAACATTTTGAAGGAATTCGGAGCTTTGATGAACTTCTTCTGCAATTTGTTCTCTGTTGGGTAACGACATTGGTGCTATCAAATTCTTCCTCCCTTTTTTCGGCATCTGTTTATGTTTGTATAGCTTCCGCTCTCTTTCTTTCTTGGCCTTTGCCTTCTTCCGAATAACTTGCCCCATTTTAAGAGAGGAACGCTTGGATTTAATTCTACCCATCTTTATAATTGATTGACTGTGTTTGGTCGAATTTACAAAACAAGGCCCAAGGTTGAAAGACCTTAAAACAGGGTTAATTATCATTTATTATCAATAATCTTGTGTTTTTGATCGTGACAGCAATGAAAAGCAAGTTTTGAACTCCAGATTAACTTTTTGAATTTATAACCACCAATTAAAATCATAGTTTTTATGCGATCTCCTTCTAATCCTACTTCATTAGTTGTTGGCGAATCATCTAAATGTGTTGAAGGTGCTGATTTATCTAATTATAAAGATCAATTAATAAAAGACCGAAACTCACGTACTCTGAATATGCGGAGGCTTGCTCGTCCAAAAATCAGTTCTATTTCTTCAAAGGGTTCTGGTTTTGTTAGCCATACTGAACTACAAATTAATAGATCAATAAAATCCGAAGAAATAATAAGGGGAATTGATAATCGAGATTCCAGCGTCATTCAAGGAGTTATTGGTTTTTGTTTTGATTTAACGATTAAGATTCGAAAGGAAATAGAATATGTTTTTAAGAATCAAGCAATTATTGAAAAAGCAGTGGAATCGTTAAATGATTCTAATGACTCTTCTTTTTGCATTACAATGATTAACATGATTAAAATCATATTTCCTATTGTAGATGAAGCTACCCAGCATTGCTTTATTGACCATGATCTAATTTTCTCACTTCTGTCTTTTTTATATCATGAGAATCTTTCTTTGAGAGTTTCTTGTGCAAATTTAGTATCAGTCTTATCAGAAGTATCTGGCTATGCTAGAGATGGTTTTATCAGCTTCGGTCTGCACTCCGTTCTCATGGAAGTCGCAGCTTCTGATGAAAATACCAATTTGATGGAAGCTGCTTGCGAAGCAATTCAGCGGATTTTTAGCAATGAAGACCCAATTGAAACATCTATAATAATGGAATCAATAAGACCGCTATCAGAATTGCTCAGGCTTTCCAGCATACCAGCTTTGGTTTCTATTTTGAATAGCTTTATAGAGGTGACTAATAAGGTGCCTTCCGTAGTTTTTATTATTTATGATTACAATATGTTTCCTCAGATTTTTTCTTTGTTAGAGTATTCAGAACTGTTTGAAACAGTTCTGAGTCTAATTGGTAACTTGTGTGTATCTAATCCGCCCCAGATCAGATCCCTTCTCGAACTAGGTTTGTTTAGTGTTTTGGACGCAAATCTAACATCAAAATTCGCATCAAAAGCATTTTGGATATTCTCAAATATGCTCGAATCAGTGCCAGAAATGATGATCTCGTGGTTTCCTCGAGAATTTATTGAATCGATCATAGATACTATTGACAGTTTTTCATTGGAGTTGAAGAAAGAAGCAGTATATTTTCTCTGTACTATGGTACTATTTTCCGATGCAATCTTGTTAATGAGTTTTATGCACTCAAAATTCGCTGATAGTATATCTGAAATGATAGGATGTGGTATTTCAGCCGTATCAATCAGATGCATTGATGCATTAATTCGATTTCTTCAAGTTTATAATTTCAATAATCAAGGTGTAGAATTTGTGTTATTCCTTATTAACACAGATATCTTAGATAGACTGAGAGAATTGTCGGATATTAATGATTCAATTATCACTGAAAGGGCTATTTACATTGCTAATCAACTTGAATCATTCTCTGTATACGATAAGTAAATTTGTTATTTTTGTGTACGTTTAAACAATGGAATCTCAGATAGACTCTTTATGTGACAGTATTGATAGATTGGAATATGAATCGAAAAAAAATCTTAAAAATCTCCAGAAAAAACACAAAGAAATACGAAAATCGCACCCAGAGAAGTACCCACCAGGTATTGAATGCCAAACCAAATTCATGCACTCAAGCAGCACTGTTCCCATACCAATACAAAACTGGAAACGAGGTACTGTTTTTCATAGGGATGCCAAAACAAAGCCAAAGATATCCAAAAACATTCATTCTGCTGCTGTTTTACGACATATTGCCACAAAAATTACCGAGGAAGAAATGGATTTTGTCCTAAATCGAAGATATGAATTAGCAAACAGAATAATTCCAATAACAAGGGGCATCTACACATTAGTACCAACAAAGTAATTTCGAACCTTGCCAAACTGAGCTGGTTTTGATGGTTGGAAATACAAATTTTAAATACACAACGATTATTTTCAATTCAAATTTACGAAGCTATTTGAGAAAGAGAATGAATAATAATGATTCCGTGGTTGAAGAGAATAAAAAGGAGGAGGAGGGAAAGACGAAAAGCGGATTTGTTTCTAGAATAGCCATTTTTTCTAATACAGAGAAGAAGGAGGAGAAAAATTCTGAGGTTGAAATAAAACCTAAGGGTGGAGTGAGTGCTAAGATTGCCGCACTTCGAGCAGCACAAGAGAAAGCATCAGAAATAGAAGCCAATTCTAAGAAAGTTGAAGTTCCACTGAAACCAACAGGAGGCGTCAGTGCCAAGATTGCCGCACTTCGAGCAGCTCAAGAAACAGTTTCCCCAGTCACACCTGTTATTGTTGACAAATCTAGTAAGAGTACTCGAACTCGAATGAGCGATAATGACAAGGAGGTGAAATCATCTGAAGATGAGAAACCCACGACAGTTAACAGTGATTCCGAGCCTTTATCTGGTCCCTCATCACTTATTTTAAACAATGAAGTCAATTCAGTTGCCACGATTCTTGAGACCCCAAGTAGTAATCTTGACAGCATTTCAACACCGAGTTATGAGAATGAAGCGACAATTAAGCCTATTGTTTCTGAAGAACCGAAATCTCCAACAGAGATACCAGTTTCATCCGAACCTGTTGAGAAGCCAATTGAGAATTCTAAAGTTGATAATGATAACAAGCCCAAAGGTGGAGTGAGTGCTAAGATTGCAGCACTTCGAGCAGCACAAGAGAAAGCATCAGAAATAGAAACCAATTCTAAGAAAGTTGAAGTTCCACTGAAACCAACAGGAGGCGTCAGTGCCAAGATTGCCGCACTTCGAGCAGCTCAAGAAACAGTTTCCCCAGTCACACCTGTTATTGTTGACAAATCTAGTAAGAGTACTCGAACTCGAATGAGCGATAATGACAAGGAGGTGAAATCATCTGAAGATGAGAAACCCACGACAGTTAACAGTGATTCCGAGCCTTTATCTGGTCCCTCATCACTTATTTTAAACAATGAAGTCAATTCAGTTGCCACGATTCTTGAGACCCCAAGTAGTAATCTTGACAGCATTTCAACACCGAGTTATGAGAATGAAGCGACAATTAAACCAGTTGATAATGATAATGTGAACTCTCAGGGATCTGTTGAAGTACCAAGCAACGATAATGAGGGAGATAGTATTCCTAAAAGTAAAGGAGGTTTCAGTGCCAAAATTGCGGCTCTTAAGGCTGCCCAAGAAAAGACTAATGAGAATCCAATCAAAAAGTCAGAACAAATCTCATTAAAATCCACAGGAGGAGTGTCATCAAAAATATCTGCATTAATGTCATCACAAGACAAATTGGTTGAGTCTGAACCAAAAAAGGTTGATAATATTCCCAAGAAATCGTCGAAAGTTTCTGCTTTATCACATTTAATTGGAAAAGCATTACAAGAACCTCTTGGAATGCCAAAAAAGATTAACGAAAAGCCAGTTGAAGAGGAAGTGAAGCCACCTCAACAAATTAAGAAAATTCCCTCAAATAATTCCCTTCCTTCGATGCCGATAATAGATCCATCGATGATACCAAGTAATTTATTGATATCTAATGATGAACCAGCAAAACTGAAAAAACATACAAAAGCAGAAGAGGTCATAATATCAAAGCCAACATACACAAAAGAACAAATGGAATTATTGAAAACCAAGCCAAAGCTTGTAAAGAGATTTCGGGTCCCTCTTTTAAACTCTTCAGGTGTTCCCATTAAAAAGAAGTTTAAAAAAGTTAAGAGAACTGGAGAAATCATTGAAGGAGTTCTCATCCAAAAGAGAGTAATAAGGATTGTTAAAAAAGATTTTGATGAAAATCAAGTTGTTGCCCCACCTCCAGTTGTTACCAGAGCCAAAAGACAAGGAGGAAATAGGCGACCTCCAACAAGACCAAAATGATATAAATAAAAGTAATGCGATGCAAGGAGTTTTAATAATTCTCATAGTACATAATTTGTTTTCATTTAATATATTCTTTCAATGTGTGTATATCATATCCAATGTTTCTGAGGGCTTGTGTAACACAGTTTTTTGATGAAACACCAGAATCTTTGATTGTTGCAGAAACGCTTCCAATTCTTTTCAGCTCATTAAAAAGAACATCATTTAGTGATTCAATAGCAAACTCTGTTGTTTCGGTATAACCTTGATCAATAAGCATCAGTGATAAAAATCTTCTTGTTGCGTCCTTCGGATACGAAACAGGTAGTGAGCCAACTATTTCGGTTTTTGCACTATGAAAAGGCAAAGGGGCAGCTTCTCCTTGAGGACCTGAAAATAGTAGTTCAAATAGTGAAGTAGTATCAAAGGGAGAATCGCCTGATCCTGAGTTACCAAACCTTGATTCAATAACATTTGATGTCAAACAAATGTCCTTTTGATCAGAAGAATGAAGACTAGACTGCTCTAATAATGATGGTAACCTAGCCTGAGACCAATCATTTGCCTTCAGTGAGGTCATCAAGGAAATCTGAGTGAAAAAATCAAAAGATTTGCACATTAATTGATTAAGTGCATTACTGAGATCTTTGGGCATCTCAAATGGCGTTATCCGCGGAAAAGAGAAACGAGTTGAAAGTTTTTCAAAATCGTTCCTAAATTCATTAACATTTAAATACTGAAAACTCTTCAACTTATGGTATATATGATCCACATTCTCCACAAAATTCTTTTGCAAAAACATATCAATCTCATTATATGCTGAACAAATTGAAGATATTGGAATATGAACCCAAGGATTCCCCCCTCTTAAATAAGATTCACACATATTAGTGAGAGAATTGATTGGAAACACATATTTTTGAAAAACAAAGCTCTCATTCTCTTTTCTCCATCCATTGATTGTCAAAAGAAACTCAGCAACCATTGATTGGTTAATTTTATGAAATCCAGAGCTTGCGTAGCATTCTGATGATAACCCTTGGCATTGATTGCTGGTAATGAAAAAATCTTGAATTGAAGGAGTTAGAAAATCTGACGAAAAGTCTTTAGATGTTGTATTGGTTTCGAATTGTAGCCTATGAAGCTCCATAGATATTCCAATTGGCATCATATCAATTGCCCTCCAAAAACTCTCGTTATTTTTTCCCAATACAAATGATTCGAAATTCGATCTAGAACCAAGTTCATGAATAAGCCTTTTTAAGACAGAAACTTTCACTCCAAGATGTGAACTCAATGAGGAAAGATTATTATCGCTTTCCATTATATACAAAAAGTGACCATTTCTTATGTAAAAACCCAAAAGAATCGAACTCCCATCAAAAAGGAGATATATATCCCAATAGAACTAGAATTTTAATAATGGAGATATTCACAGATTGTAACTGAGATATCTTTCTTGAGTTGATTGACGTATTCAAACTTTTGAGGAATGGTTCAAATTTCAATGTGAAACATTTTTGAAGTTGGAAATTGATAGAGTTGAATAAAAAAACCAATTTTTTAGATATAATCACAGAAAAAGTGGGAAGGGTTATAAAATGAGCTTTCCTTCTCAAGAAAAGGCCAGTGTTGCATCCACATCGAATAGTTCATCGACAGATATGCTGAAGAAAGAAAACTCATTGTTTGAGAAAAGTTATTACAAGGTTGCAAAGGAGAACCTTTCACAGTTATGTTATGATTTATCAGAGGTTCTCCCTGATTACACATTTATCATTCAGATTATAGGAGCAATGCGTCTTTTTTTATTATTAGTTCCATCTCTTTTTTTAGGGTACCCTTCTGTTTGGGCTGATAACACAAGTATGAGAAATCTTCAAAGAGTTATTACATATTTTTGCTATTTTTCCGATTCAAAATCCAGTGATAGTGTGTTAAGAGGTATTGTTATTGGGTATTCTCTTATTATGATTAGTTTCTTTATTGGATTATCTTATGCAGCTCATAAGCTTAGCAAAAAATCCAAAGTTTCTTCGCTTACACTACATTCAATTGCTTTTATGTTTTTAACTGTGGGATATATCCTTCATCCATCGGCAGGTTTTGCTGTTTCTAAGCTTGCAATGCAAGTGATAAACAAGGTAGATGTGATTTATAATTCAATAATTGTATTGCTAGCTTTCGCAATATTTTACTTCTACATGTGGTTATTTATTTATATTTATTCTGTTTCTCTTTTGTTTAGACCGGACTCTCTTTTGTCGGCATTCTCAACCCCTCAAACAGCCCTTTTGATTTATACCCAGTTGTTAGCGTTTATTTATGGAATTGGTAATCTTATGTCTGAAGATAATCGTATTTGGTGCCAAGTTTTATGCCTCATTTTGTATATATCTTCTTCTTATGTTGTATCATATTACTGTTACTTTGTGAGTATTTCTCACCAACAACTTTTTTATGCAACTTCATTTTCGGGTTCAGTTTTTACCTTAGTTTCAATTATTTTATACATATTTGGAAAACGTGGTACGGATGTATTATTCTTTTCCTATATTGGAATTTGGATTGTTGCATATTTCTTTAGTTCTATTATGATCAGTAGGATAATATCTCAAAACCTCGATCTTCTAGATAGATTTGAGGGAGGAGAGACAGTGGAGTCTCTTTTTGTCAATGAAAGATCGTTTATAAAGTCTATTTTGATTGGAATTACTTACACTCACCCATCCTGCTTAGATTCTAGCATATTTAAAAATGGCACACAGGTTTGGCCAGATAGTATGAAGATTTGGTTTTTGTATTCAAAGATTACCGCAATTTATCCCGAACAAAACAACGAGCTTATTTTTATTGCTCGATATCTTCGTCGTAATGAAATGAAAGGATTGCTACTCAAACATACAATTCGACAAGTGATATCTTTAACAAAGAAGAGAGAGAAAAATCTAATTCCAGAACTGAAAATTGATTTAGAAAGGGTTTCAAAACAGGTTCAGAATTGTAAACATAAAAGTCGCCATACATGGGATCTTATAATCCAAGGGAACATTTTTAAGCTGGAGAGTTCTATTGAGCTTTCCAAACGGTCTATCGATCACTGTGAATCTGAGTATCAACACCTGTTAAAGCAATACCCCAATAATAGGTTTCTTGCTAGGTCTTATGCTCGATTTGTAAAAGAAGTTAAAGCAGATCATGCACAATATAGTGAATGGAAACAGAATGTGTCACAAATGCATTTAGGATTGAATGTTAAGAACGATTTATCCCACACATTTGGGTTACATGCTTTCCCATTACTTCCTATAAAGCTTGATATGACTGTTTCTCATGACCAAACTGTAGATGACCAATCTGCTCAAATGATATCTTATGAAGACCAACTTGAAGGAGATAATTTTGAGCTCCAAATGTCCATTCGGGAAGCCATTAAGCATATTAGGATCCCATCTTATTCAACAACAAGGACTCTCCGAGTTATTTCTGCCTTGTTTATGTTTTTGATTCCAATTATCGCATTTTGTATCTATTTGCCCATATATATTGGAGATATCAGTGAGCCCATCGATTTTATGTATGTTATTTCTGAATTAAGAGCACATATATTTATGGCAATTGGTGTTGCACATCATTATGTATTGGAAAAATTCGGAGTATTAAATCCTCCAATTCAAATAGGTACCCCTCCAAGTTCATTTGGTTCAACTTTTGAATCAAGAAATCACACCCAATTTATAATAAATGAATTTTCGGGGTTATTGCAAAATCTTAGTCCATTGATGACATTCAAAGCCGGAAACTCATATATGGACAAAATAAGAACAATGTTGTTTGATAATTATGTTAATTTTACCACAGTTATTGATGCTACCTCACCAATGACATACCAAATGATGTCTGTTCAGGCTGTTTTAATGCAATATATTTTAATGTTTAGCGCTATTGTTAATATGGAAACTTTTTCTTCTGATATTGTCAAATCCAAATATCTGGCTACACCATTTACCAATGTTCGTCCATCAATTGGATTGATGAACGACGCATTGGTAGTTATTAGAGACTATATTAGTGATCATCAAGCAATTATGGATTCTTTGACAAATGATGTTATGTATACAGTTTTGATTTCTGTTTCTATACTCGAGTTTATTCTATGTGCTTTTTATTTATCAATTATAAAAAAGAACAAAATGATGGTATATAAGTGCTTGATTTCTTTGCCAAAGAATATAGTGTCAAAGGTGACAGATTCTTTTCGTTATATGAAATCAGAGGATGATAATCCCAAATCAAGCAAAAGCACAGATGATGATCTCAATAAGCAAGAAGAGAATATATTAAAAGCATTTTCAATGACTTCAGATAGTGCTACTTCAGTTTCTGATTCAAGAGTAATGGTATTGGCTACATTTTTAATATGTATCCTACATATATCATGTACATTACTTCTTTCTGATTACATGAAAAGTGCGGGGAATGATCTTAATGATGCTGCACCACATATTGATTTTCTTTTTTCGGCTTACTCATACGATTTCGCATCAGTGATAGCATTGAATATGTTAATTGCAGAAGTAAATAGTTTCGGTATACGTGGATACACAGTTGATAGAATTTCTCTAGTTATTGAAGACTGGCAATTAAAAGGGAAGAATTCATTCAAGGCAGCAAAGTTTGGAGATGTTTCATTAAAAGCAAAACCATTTGCAGCACTTAGTAATGCTTTAATGGCAGCAAAAGCAGAAAATCTTTGTATTGATAGCGACAGTATTTCCAGTTTCTTCCAAGTATATGGATGCCTTCCAATTGGGATTATTTTATCATATTCACAAATTTCTACCATTTCTACCCTCAAAGATTTCAATAGGAATAAAAGCAAACCCATTAATGGATTGGATCATGTTATTACTCATTTATGGCATATTCATCAGAGCATTTTATGTGATTCATACTTTAGCCCGATTTTAAAGAAAGTGGTTCCCGCAACCCTCACCATGATTACATCAAATCTTTCCAAAGTTATCATGTTTACTGTATTTCTCCTTTTTGCATATGTTTTAACCGAATTGTTTGTGTTTATGATTCTTCACGAATCAGAAGAGACACTCAGATTTTCAATGAACCTAATTCTCCACTGTCCAGGGAATATTATTGTTACAAATCAGCACTTCACAAATTTATTATATGGGAATTTTGAAGCCCAAAACTTAGATACAACAAATAGAGATTCAGAGTTTTTTGAGAAACTTGTTAATTTAATGCCTGATTGTATATTGATTCTATCTAAAGAGGGTACAATTGTCGAAGCAAATAAAGCATGCGAGATAACCTATGGAAAGCCTGTTTCAGAATTAATCGGAAAACCTGTTTCAAGCGTTGGAGACTCTTTTGAAGGAACAAATCCCTTTGGTTTTACTCGAGACAAAGTTTCTCTGTCTTCAAAGGATAATTTTGAAGGACTCCATGTTTATAATAAGGAAAATGGAAATAAGGTTCACTTACAAATATCATTCACAGTTTTGCCAACGAATATAATTGTTACTGCACGAGATGAGACTCAAAAAGTATTCTATGATCAGCTGATATGTGACGAAAGGAAAAAGAGTGATCAGCTTTTGGAAACAATTTTACCAAAAAGACTAGTTGGGAGAGTAATTGGAGGGGAAAAGAATATTAGCTTAACAGTCAAATCTTCATCAATTGTCTTTATTGATATTGTAGAATTCACACCATGGTGCAGTTCTTTGCCCGCATCTCAAGTGATGAAAACTCTTAATCAAATTTTTAGAGAATTTGATCATATTATACAATCCAAGCCTACAATGACAAAGATCAAGTGTATTGGTGATTGTTATATGGCTGCAGGTGGATTGTTAGTTGATGTGAATCAGCCAGCTACACATGCCAAAGAAGCAATTGAGTTCGGATTAGAAGCGATTCAAGTCATCCACAGTATCAACAAAGAACACAACTATAACATGGCAATTAGAGTAGGTACACACACAGGTGGTCCAATTGTAGCCGGCGTAATTGGAACAGATAAACCAACATTCGAAATATTTGGGCCTTCCATTAAGATTGCTCAACAAATGGAACACCATGGTGTTCCAATGAAAATCCAAATAACTAGAGCTGTGTACGAGCTAATCTATGGGTATGGGTACACAATCAAAGAAAGAGGAGAAATGCAGATTGCAGGGCAGAAAATGATCACATATCTTATAGAGTAAAGTGTATAGAGTTCTAAAAAGGAAGCACAGGGCATATTTACTGATATTTTTTGCTTTTATTTTCTCCCTTTCGATTATTTGTTCTGTTTTTTTCGAAAAAAATAGAGTTTTCCCGAAATGTCCTCGATGCAAAAAAGCAATACAAATCACAGGTAACTCTTCACCGAGAGATTTGGTTATTTCAAGTGTTTTTGGGAGAGAAAGCTCTGCGCAAGTGTTTTTGCGTTCATTAAGGTCTGTTGGATGCAAGGCGAAAGTGGTATTAATATCTAATTCTTCAGTTTCAGAGAATCAAGTACAATTTGCCAAAATTTGCGGAGCAGAATACTTTATAATGAAATCACCAGATAATTCTACAACGTTTTATCCCCACTCTCTTCGATATATTGGATATTCTCAGTTTTTTCAATCAAATAGAGATATTTATGACCGTATTCTGCATTCAGACTCTTTTGATGTGTATTTTCAGTCAGATCCATTTACAGAAAACATTGAAAAGCAAAATTTATATTTCGCGATGGAAGGAATCCCAATTGGAAATTCCACATGGAATACTGGATGGCTAAATAGGGCATATAATGAATCTGTATCATTCAATTTGTCAAATTATGAAGTTTCATGCTCAGGCACAGTGATTGGTGGATTTGATCAGTTTAAAAAATACCTCAACACGATGCTTTCGCACTCCCCATTCTGGAACAACGGAAGACACTCATTAGACCAAGCATACCACAATTTCTTACTCCACACAGGACAATTCCAGAGAGAAGGTGTGAATACCAGATTCCTTGGATGTGACTCCCATATTTTAACAATGCACTATTGTTCAAGGCACGGAAAAGAGGTAATATCAGATCATCAAATAAGAGGGCCACTAAACCTCTCTTCTCCAGCTATTGTCCACCAGTACAACCTGTTCCCCAGATCCTCAGACATTATTAATCGTCTTTGTCCAAAAAACCGCTTGTAATATGGGGAGAGGTGCTAGAGGAGGCCGGGGCCGCGGAAACCGAGGTGGCCGGGGCCGTGGAAAGCGAGTAGCTCCAGACAGTGATATAAATCCTCAAATTGATTACCAAAACACAGAAGAATCAGAAAATTTAGATCTTATTAAGTCCACAATTGACTCGTATAGCAGGGAATTACCTATGCATATAGCTAAATACCCAGAAACCGGATTAACCCAAGAAACAATAGAAAAACTTAGTGGAGTGCTGAGTAACCTACCTTTAGACGGACAGCTCTCTTATGAGTTTTTGGTGCCCCTTCCATCTTACAATCAAACTATACCCGAGAAACCGAAACAACAGATCAAGCCCGAGACAAAACAAACACCAAAGTCCCAACAGCAACTAGAATCCTGGCTGGACGGACTACTCGGTTAAATGTGTGGAGATTTATTTTTTAATCGTTTTTTGGCGGTTATTTCCGTTACAATATAATGTCTCAAGAGTTGACTCTTTGTTCGACAATTGGGTTTTCCGGCAAGGTTCCCGGAGGATTAATTGCTCATCCCGATGGTATTCATATCATTTATCCGCTTGGTTCCATTCTTGTAGTGATGGAGAAAGGCAAACCAGCTACTCAGAGGTTTTTATCTGGTCACAAGAGCGAAATCACATCTGTAACTGTTTCAAGATCTGGTAGGTATATTGCTTCAGGTCAATACTCTGCTATTGATCAGGAATCTTTGATAATTTTGTGGGATTTCAACAAAATGGAACTTGTGTCTCAATGGACAATGCACAAGGATTCTGTGATTTCTCTTTCGTTTTCTAAATCAGATAGATATTTGGTATCCCTTGGTGGTGATGATAGGATTGTTGTATGGGAAATTGAAAGAAAATCAGGTCTTAATGGATCAGGTGCCACTTTAGGATCAACAGGAAGAGCTCATTGTGTAACATTTTCTAACACTGATGACTTTTTCTTTGTTTCTGCTGGAGAAACTAATGTTAGGTTCTGGAAGATTAATGAATCAAGGAGAACATTTGCAGCAGAAAACATGAAACTTGATCAAACTAAAAGAACAATAACATCGGCTTCATTTGATCCCAGAGATGGCTACGTTTTTTGCGGGACAACCACAGGAGATGTCATGAAGGTAGCGACTGCATCACAAAGGCTTGTTACTTATGGCCCACAAAAAGCCCTTGGTGAAGGAATTACTGCTTTAAACATCGCTCCATGGGGAGATATTGTTGTTGGTAGTGGATGTGGTATTGTTTCCGTATTAGATCCAAACGATCTTCATCGATTAACCAGCTGTGAGCTTGTAGGCAGTGTTACATCTGTTTCAATGGTACCGAAGTCTAATCAAGAGATTCTTTGTGGCACAAGTGAATCAGATATTTGCTCAATCAATACAGATACATTCAAGCCAGTAATTTTATCTAAGGGCCACTCATCTGCTATTAGTGACGTATTCTTCCCCGTTAGAAGTTCTGATATGTTCTTAACGTCTTCTTCTGGTGGTTTCCATGTCTGGAACTCGAGAACATACCAAGAATTACTTAGAGTCACACTTCCAAGGAGTGAATGTAATTGTATTGCTGTTCCAGCTGACGGAAAGATTATTTTGACTGGATGGAGTGATGGGAGAATTAGAGGCTATACTCCTCAAACTGGAAAAGAACTTTGGACAATTAATGGAGCTCACTTAAATGGCGTCACTGCAATAGCTGCCAGAGATAACTTTATTGTGACAGGAGGCATGACAGGAGATCTCTCAATATGGGAGCTTGGGTCCAAGAATATGAAACTTGTCAAAACTCTCAAGGAACACCACCAAATGATTTCTCAAATTAGTTTCTCTTCTGATGGTAATGAGTTTTTGAGCGCTTCCCATGATGGTAGTGTCATCTTGTGGGATGCAAAAAGGATAGCATCGCGAACTAGATTTATGGGACAGGCATTCTTCAACGGGGCTGGCCTTCATACAGAAACAGGAATTATTGTTACAGTATCCAGCGACAAAAGAATCGTCTTTTGGGATGCTTTTAACGCCAATATCATTCGAGAACTTGAAGCATCTGTCAATTCTCAACCAAACTCAGTATTTATCTCACCAGATGGATCATCATTAGTAACAGGTGGAGATGATAAACTTGTTAAAGTATGGGACTTCCAGACAGGAGAACTTATTGCAGTTGGCAGAGGACACTGTGGAAACATTAAGAAAGCTTTATATTCACCTGATCAGTCTATAATTGTGTCTGTTGGAGCAGAAGGAGGTATATATATTTGGAAGCAACCATAAATAAACAACCAGTTTTTAGTCGGTTTAGCATTTTTAATGGGTATTTTTTCTCGATTCTGGAGGTGGTTATTAAGTTTCTTCTGGAGTAAGGAGCTTCAAGTTACTATTATAGGGTTGCCAAATGTAGGAAAATCAACTTTAGTTCGAGCTTTTTCTGGAGGGGATACAGAAGAATCGTTATCACCAACAATAGGTGCCAAAGCATCTGAGACCACAAAAGGTGGTGTTACTTTTAAATTGTTTGATATTGGAGGCCATCAAATGTATCAATCTCTTTGGGGAGTATATGGGAAAAACTCAAATGTGATTATTTATGTTATTGATTCGAGTGATCATGAATCAATTCAAGCTTGTAATGATCAAATAGAAAGTTTGTTGGAAAATGATGAGATCAGACACATTCCCATAATTATTATTGCAAATAAACAGGATTTACCTGAAGCAATGAAAGCAAGCGAAATTTCCGAGAAAATGAGGCTTCAACAAGTTGATGATCGTCAAATTCAACTATTTTGTGCTTCTGCTAGGACAAAATTTAAGATTGACGAAATCATTGAATGGATGGTTGATAATCTGTAAAACTGTATTATTACGGCCAATATTTTTTATAATGTGTTTGAAAACAACCTCATTTTGGAAATCAGGTATCTTAGGGTTTCGGACATGAAACTTGGAGTATCAAGAACTCGTTGTTTCACATCTTCGGATGCAATATCCATTAACATAGGCATCAAGTGCTGATGGAAATTAGTATTTGGTATCATTGTGAGATCAAATTGATCTGCAAATTCGGTATTTGGTACTTCGTTAATATGTTTAACAGTCCCTTGAATGCACCTCCAATTTGAGGGCCTTTTTCTTGTTGATGGCTCTGGAATTGTTTCTATTGATTCTTTTTTATCTTCTTCTTCAACATCTTCATCATCTGTAATTGGCTCTCCGAATTCTTTGATTTCCCTTGCAAGAAGCATTATCCTTTTATCTTCATTTTCACCTTTGGATATCTGAGAATTCCACTTTGAGCACCTAATACGAAACCCTGTGGCAGTATCTGCAACACCATTTGTAAATGCTTCCTCAAGATCTTTTGGTTTTTCACTCAATCTTGCAGAAATATCTCCAAGAATTGAGAGATTTTTAGGCGAAACAAGGTTGATTCCATTTCTTTGAAGTACTTCAATAGCTTTCGATGCATTATAATTACAGAACTTAATTGGTGAATCCATTGAACATAGGCCATTTTTATCGATCATTATTGTTAAGTTAGACAGCGATGTTTGTAAATATATCTCAACAGACTCCGGGTTTTTAGAATTTACCTCCCAGAATTGAAATGGAAAATGTATATTTCTGTTCACAGCCAATGCAAATAAGCCCGTGGTAATTGAGGAGAAAGTAACAATCGATTCAGTCACATTAATGTTCACATTTGAAATCATTGCATCTGTATGATTTAGGTCATCAATTTTTACAATAGTAACATTGGAAAGGTCTTCTGGAAGCCTGCTTGGATCAATTCTCATTTTGAATGACAATGGAGGCTGAGCATTTGACACATTCTTTAATGGGTATGCGATTGGAACTAAAGAGCCCAGGCTTGAAAACTGACGCAAAACAAATGCATTGACCTTTTTTGGAGGGGATGGAAGTTGGAAAAATTCACAAGACATGACAGGAGATAACAAAACATAATCTCCAAACTCTGATGCGAATGGAGACATCGTCATTCTAATAGCCAATGATGTCATAGCAACATTTTTAGAGATTTCTATTGACATGTTGCAAAAATCTATATCTTTAATCCTAGGATTTTTTGCCAGGTTAACCCAAAGTCCATATGAGTATCCCGAGTTCTCCATTGTCAATAGAACTTCATTTTTGACTCCAGTATATTTGTCACTAAATAAAAGATGGTGTTGAGTCATTGTTTCAATTTTATGCTGTATTAATTTCCTAAGTTCCATAACCAGATTGGAATACTTTTCATAATCATTTGCATTATTTTCTACCTCAGCAGAGACAATGTGTTCATTCAACTGCTCAATAAGCTTACATGCCATCTCAATGTGATCAAATAGTTTTAGCATATCATTATCCACAACATCATTCCAGTTAGATATGAATGAATTTACATCAGCCTGATCTTGAGGATTGGTAGTGTGATCACAGCTTTTATAACGACTCCATTCTTGATCTTTAGTTTTAAAAAGCCGTTCTTCTTTGCTTTGATTGATTCTAAACGCCCTTATACCCCTTAATTGGTTATCTTCTTCAATTAGCCTCGCTTCTTCCCTCTTTTCCATTTCTCTTTCATGCATTCTTCTTGCTTCTGCAAGCCTATTTGCTTCTTCTGCTTCTTGCTGTTGCCTTTCTAATTCAAGTTGCTCTAATCGAAGTCTTTTTCTCTCTTTTGCAGATAATTTCTTCTTTTTTGGAGTCTTTTTTGATTTTCCCGATTCTATCACAGATACTTCATCTTTAACTTCGCTAATCTTTTTTTCATCTTCAATAGGTTGCGCATCTTTAACAGCAGTCAACATTCCTCCTGTCGATTCTGAAGGTTTAACACTGTTATTTTTCATTCTCAAGACAAAATAATCGTTGGGAATCTAAGACAAAATGCTCGCTGGGTTTACTCTAGAATTCCTTATTATTCATGATACTATTGTTGATTGTGGAATTCCTTGAAGAAATTGGAAAAACGATTATGTAAGCTTCAAACCGATAAATGCTGTTCAAGTTTCTTGGTAATAGCGATGCTCCTGATTGGCTTTTATCTGAAATGAATACACTTTCTCTTGTTTCATCTGTTCGTATTAAATTTATTCTTACTCAGATTTACAATATTTTGGTTGGTGCTACAATTGATTATGATTTGATTTATAAACACCTTCTTGATGCTAAATTATCAGAGAGCCAAAAAAGATCCCTTTTAACACTTCTAGCATTTATTATCCAGAGTACTGTTCGTTTTGACGTTGAACCCGAAGATTTGGCTCAAGAATTATTGCAACTTGGTGCTCCCCAGGCTCATGCTAGTACTATTACCAGATACTATCGATCAATACGTAGAAATCTCAGAGCATTTTATAAGTCCAATTTTTTCCGGTTTAATGAACCAATTATTATTGAGTCTCAAGCTGACATTGTTATGAAGAAGAAAAATGCATCTGATTTCCCTAAGAGCAGAGTTACTTTAAGGGTAAATCAAAAAGAGACAAACAAATTTGTCATTTCAATGACGTCAACTCAAGCAGATGATCTGGCAAGGGAACTGAAGACTGCCATCGATGTGATGCGCAGTTTTAAGTAAATGATATCCTGGTTTTAATCATAATAACCAATGTCAATGAGGTTTACTTTTTCTGCTCCAGGGAAGATTATTCTTTTCGGCGAGCATGCTGTTGTTTATGGCTACTCTGCAGTATCAACAGCAATATCAAAGAGAATGAAAGCATGTTGTTCGGTTAATACCAGCATATCTCCAGAAGTTCGGGTCAATTTTCACGATAAAGTCGTTTCATTCAATCCAAATGATGAAAAAATTGATAATAACAAACCTGTTTATAGGATGATTCATTCAGCATTTCATGGGAAGGTTTCCAAGAATATATCTATAAATATTGATATTACCGAAGAATTTCCTTCTGGAAATGGCTTAGGAAGCTCAGCATCACTGTGTTCTGTTATTGCTGCTGCAGTAGATCGGATTTGTGGAAAAGATCTTGATTATGACGACCTTTTTCTCAAAGCGACATCATTGGAGAAATTTTTCCATGGAAATCCATCTGGAATTGATCCTGCAACAGTCATATATGGGAATGGCATTCATATGAAAAATAGAAAAGTTAATAGAATCTCATTACCTTCAATACCAATGCTGATTGTTGATACGGGAAGAATACATGCTACATCAGAAGCAGTAATGCATGTAAAATCTCTCAATACACAGTATCCAAGTGTGTTTTCAAAAATGCTCGAGACAATGGGAAGTATCACAGATACATTTTTGAACCTGAGCAAAGAGGATCAAATTAAGTCCATCCCTTCTTTATTCCCAGCAGCAAATTCTTTGCTTTGTGGATTTGGTTTGAATTGTGTTGAAAGCGATTGCATTGATAGAATAGCCAAGAGTAATGGTTTGTTTTCCAAAATCAGTGGTGCTGGCATGGGGGGTATTGTTCTGGTATCCGGAAATGATGTTTTATCGAAAGGGGGTCTATTTAAGGATTACAATGTTGTCTTAGCGAGCATAGGAGAAAGAGGATTAATAGAAGAATAATAAAAGCTATAGTTTATAATATTCTGTCTGGCGAGAAAGCTCCAAGCCTTGTGGTAAAGTCTAAATGGTATAGTTGTTGTCGATCGCTTTCGGCAAGAGCTTCTTGTCTTTTCAGTATTATTGCAGCAATCAAATCTAAAACTTGAATTCCAATGCCAAATAACACAGAATACAAGTTTTGATCAACTAAACCATGTATAGCAATAACTATTAAATCTATAAAAGTTGCTACATAAATCAACATACTAATATCACTGAAATCAACAAGTTTATGAGGATGATCTGAACTAACTATAATGGGCAAAATACAAGAAATAATCATAAATAAATCACCCCACCATTTGGTAATACCAAAAATATTTTTCCAAACAATATATGCAATGGTACCCAGGGCAACCTGAACACACCCCATGATGATCATCATTTTAGGTATAATTCCAGATGATGTCGGATATGATTTAGATAAATCTAGGTCTTTAGGTGATTTTAAGGAGAGATAAGATAAAAATGGGATAATGAAGAAACTAGCAATAAAACAGTTAATCAAAGAAATTGGAAAATTGAAAAAGCCAAGAATAAAGAGAGGCAATATACACATTAATTGTGAAACAAAAAATGAATATATTGCCAAACGCATATGTAATTCAAAATGTCGACAATCCAAAAAGAAGTCACTCAAAAAATCTAAAGGTACATCAGAAGAAAAATGGGCAAAAGCGTGATTTGAAACAAGTTTCCCAACTTGATGAATCATTGATAGAGAGTTTGTAAGAGCTTCATCAGATCTGGATCTTAATATGTCAGTGGGAATACTATCTATTGGTATTCCATCATCCTGGCATAGTGATTGAAGATTGGTCGGGGGTAAAGGTATAAGATTTGAATCAATGGTAATCATTTTATAAGAATTACCAAGAGAAAAACCATCAAAATGATAAGGATCGCACATAATACAAATATTTTGTCCATGTTTTGCTCTCATATTTAAAACTGTAACCATTGAAGAATGGTCTGCATTAAGGTAAAGAGGTACTGTCAATGGTATAGAATCATGAGTATCAACATAAGAAATAAGATTCTCTACTCCAACAGGCATATGAGTATTTTGAACATCTAAGGTATCATATATATCTGATGGCGAGTTAACACTCAAATCAATAACACAATTAAAATCTGTCGGAAAACCAAGTTTTCCCATGGTAGTTAAACTTTCTTTTCCATCATATTCCGAGAAAATTGAAAACCGAATCCCTAATGATTGCATATTTGTGACCAAATCTTCAGCTTCAGGTGATGTTCTTTTAGAAAACATTACAACACCAAGCAATGTTTGACATCTAGGGATTGATGGAGGAAGATCTTCAAAGGTGAAAATTGATTTTGGAGGGGTATCATCAATTAAAGGCCCATCTAATAGGTAGTTAGTGATTGCAAATGGAGTTCCATGACACTGTCTTTTAACTTCATCAATCTCATGATTCAGTTTATCAAGAAAGTTCTGGTCAATATCTACCAAAGAAGAACCATTCCAATATGTAGAGCACAAAGAAAAGACAATGGAAGGATCTCCCTTAGATACTAAAATTGACCTGTTTTGATCAGATAGATAATATACTTGGGCTGTTGATAAATTACTTTGAGATACATGTACAATTGAAAACTCTTTGATTACTGAGGCAGATGAGGTTATTCCTGTAGCAATCCCAAAATACTGCATAGAGTATGATATTTGAGATAAATTCCATTTCTTTAAGCATACAACAAGAGGATCAAACGAAAGCTTGTTCCATGATCCTTGCAAAGCAGAACTACCAATTGCATTAAGCTGGTTTCTATACAAATTGGTGACATTTGATTTGTTTAATGGCGGGATGATATCAAAACTATAAGAAAGATCAACATTCTTGACAATTTCTTCATCCTGATCAAAAACAAGGACTGAGCTGGTGGACATAAATGGCAATCGAAATAGTGGATGAAACCGAGGGAATGTTAAACAAGAAACCAAAGCAATTTGTTCAGGGCAATCATATGACATATTTTGCAAAAAACATACTTGAGGAGAGTAATAAAAATCATCAATAAAATCTGAAGTTGAAAGGAATACATCATCCGAGTATCCATCCTTAGTTGACCAAGAAGATCCTGAAGATGCTTCCAAATCAGGTTGTTTGGTTTGGTTCGTTGGTTTCTCTTTCTCATCAATTAGATAGAGAGATAATTTCCTTAAGATTTGAATGAATAAAAAGTTTGAGACAACAACATATGGCATACATACATGAATTCCAGATAATACCCAATTCTTAGTCATTGGAATTAAGGCAATAAATAATAAAACAAAAATGGCGAAAAATGAAAACATCACATTATATAGTTTTTGAACATTGGAAACATTATTATACTTCGACATTTGATGCAAAATCAATGGGCTTTGAAGAACTGTATAGAGTTTGGGAGAAAATGGAGACGATTCATCTTTCAAGAGATTATTCACATTGTTTTCAGCCTCAATATACCCACTTCTTGGGTATGCAGTCCACATGTTTCTGGATAATGGACTTGCAAATGATGGGATTTCAAGGTTTGCAACATCAATCACATCCCCAGGGATCAAGAAATAAACGGGAACAGCTTGCCATGTCCGGTCCCTATATGTTGGATATACATCCATTGATGAAGGCCGTTCAATTCTGCTTGCATAAGGAAAACGAATTTGAGTTCTATAATTCATCAATTGCTTCGCCAATTGCTGAGCATATGCACAAGAATTCCTATTTCTAAATAAGTGAAAATGATTAAATATGCTAAATACTAAAAAAATGGTAAACACAGCTATATACAAAACGAATTCAAAATATGAAATATATTTTTTGGAAAATGCGATACCAATCAATATGAGATTAATTAAAGATATTAGATAATTAATAATACTATAAACCAAAGTGGGGAGCGTTGTTCTATCTTGGAACAAAAAATCATTCTCTTTAATAATTTCTCCGAGTTTTCTAATCGATTTAACGTTATTACTCTCAACAGCAGAAGAGCGCCGCTTAAAAGAAGACCTATGGTTTTTATCATTGTTTTGCATTTATAAACTATATTGAAAACCGTAGGAACGATTAAATTTTGAAGGCAAAACAGTTATAAGGCCAGGTTTATTTCTCTCCCCCTCAGCTCTCTTTGAGCGAAGCTTGATATCCATGCTGATATTGAGCTGATATGCTTGGTAGAGTCTTTTTTGTCTCCAAGAAGGGGTTTAACTTCAAAATCTATTATTAAATCATCACCTATCCTTAGGCACATTTCAGTATTGCTTTCATCAAATTCTATTTCAACATGAGCCACAAGCAAGCGAAGAAGCACTTCGACTGATATCGAAAATGAAAATAAGTTTGATATTTCAAACAGGCCAAGAGATGCCGAAGATGAAATTGAGCATGAGGCAGATCCTTGAAAATGGTAAAGAAAAGAGAGTTTTCTTGAGTTATTTTCATTTCTTACGTTGATTTCAGTGATAAATGGAGCAGATGATGGTGGTTGAAGGAGCTCTATCGAGGCATTCGTCAAAAAACTGGGTTTTTGAGAATCATTTATTAGCTTATCTGATATAATGGAAAATGTTTTCTTTAAAAGTTCCGCATCAATATGTGATGAATTGATTTTGGCCATTAAAATATTGAGCCAATTTGATTTTTCATTATCTATACAATATGCAGTAGGTAAACTGCAAGGTTTCTTAATTCTTTTTGGAAACCTAAGTACACCAAGGAATAAAAATACAATAAAAACACTTAAAACACCTAAAATCATATAGAAAAAATCTCCAAAATATCCAAAACTCATCATATTATTATGAAAAAATACTAATTTTCCCAATTTCTAGTTTAATAGTTGATTTTGGGTCTAATCATAGAATTATTTGATTATTCGTGAAAACCTCACAGTTTAAATTTTATGAATACCATTTTGTACCTAGAATTATACCTTAGCCATTTGACTCCATCTTTACGGATCAGTGCTGATTCATCATTTTCTATCTCAAGGTGTTCTTTTATTGGTCTTTCATCCAATTCGAATGGATATGCAATTTATATTTCCCAAACAAATTCAGATGCTGCTATTAGTGATTGCGCTTTTGTTAGCAATAGGTGTTCTACAAATAGTGAAGGGTCTATTTTCCTTGAATCCAAATCCTCAAAGATTAGTTGTACACTTTTCTATAATTGTTCTAGTATTACAGTCCCAACGACATCAATTTATTGTTCAACATTATCACAGCACAACTATTCTTCATTTCTTAATAATAGAGCTTCCCAAATATATGGTTCTTACTACAATAATGGAGACTATTTAACACATCTCAACTTTTCGAATTGTTATTCTCCTCGTGTTTCTGCTTTCAGAACAAGTGGTGAAACTTTGCCCAGTTATATATATTATTTGAATGTTGTGTCATCTAGTGGTGGCGAAGATTGTGTTCATATTACGAGGTCAACAATGGATTATTGCAATATTCTGAAGAGCTCGTATTCTTATACATATGGAACTATCAGGCTAGCATATAATGATTGCGTTCTTTCTAACATTTGTTTCTTTGAGAATAGTGGAAATGGATATGTTTCTTCAACCGGGTGTGTAGCATCTGTGACAAAATTCTATACCGATGGGCAAAAATCCGAGTTTAGTTATTTTAATTTTGGAGCCAATTGTTATTTCTCACTAAGTACGAAAACATCATTCATGTTTGATTATGAAATTTGTATTTTGATGAAAAACAACCCATTATTTTATTCATTCTCAACCAAGAGAAATACACTTAATAGTATTATTGTTATATCTTTATTTTATGAATTTTAGAATAATGAATTTATCTTCAAATGGCAAAAACTATGACCCAGTTTTTTGTAAGTTCTGTTTGATTTTCAATCAAAATTCTGAATGTAATAAATCAAGATGGTGAGATTTATTTTTTAGAAACAGAAATAATAAACTTTGTAACTAAGGGATAAAGTGCCCAAAGGCGTAAATATAGCATGTGGCTCTCGCCATTATATAAGAAACAATCAAAAACCCTACTGATTTCGGGGCTAAAAACCTCAATTTCAATAAAAAGTTCATTTTCATTACTACCCATTACAGAACAAATGAATATCGTAATAATTATGGAGACTAATATCGTGGCTCGTTGAGGGCTATTCTGGAAAATTGAGAAATCATTTATTAGCATAATTTTATCACCTGTTGGTTAATTAAATTCTAATTCTTTACAACATGATTCAAATATTTAATTGTAACTTTATGAAAGTTAAAACTATTCTGAACTCCGGAATCTGATTTTTCAATTGGAATCACAGGATCAGTTTTCTCCCTTATAAACTCATTCCCAAAACAAAGTAGTGGCCGTTTATTATATTTAACAAAATGGTCAATTTTTGGACTCATTTTGTGATTTTTAAAAAGACCGAAAGCCATTCTCCTATTTTAAAACGTAGGAATGCTCAATACCATCAACAAAAAACATTCCAAAATTATATGTGAGAACATATTTGGTCAATTAATCTTAACCAAAGACACGGAAACGATTTAAAGTATCAGAATAATAGAACAATCTAATCTTTATGAATATAAAGAACTCAAATGAACACAATTACTGAAATATGTGGTGACCAATAAAGAAATCCTGAGATTGGAAAACAAAATTAGGAGATTTGTTATCAGGATAACAAAAAATTCTCTTAATTTTATTCTGAAATCGCCCAAAACTCGACAAGTTACCAAATTTTCTCAATATTGGCTCTCATTTAATCGTAACGATAAAGTATTATCAAAAATTTGAAAATAGTCAATTCAATTTTTTTCAATTCTTCTTCAATAAATTCATTTGCTCAAAACTGAGTAGTGTTCAATTTTTTTGCATTTTAGTCAATTACAAAAATAAACATTCAATATTTCAAATAAATCCGTCTAACCTCCGACCACTATTTAGTTTTGGGAATGAGTTTATCATTATCATAAAAATCTGATATTTTTGAAAAAAGCTTCGTTATTGTTAAAACAAACTAATTATCTTTAAAAATAGAATAAATACCAAGAAAAATGTAATTTTTTTTGTATACATTACAAGAATAAAGTAGAGAAATTGAAATTTGATCCGCTATTTAAAGGTTCTTCAAATGTTATTGTATTTAATCTCTATATTACTTACTGATAGCAACTACAGTAAGATTGTAGGAAACAACGAATATGATAGTGTTTATATGTATTTTTTCAGTCCTTGGTGTTCAAATTGTAAAGAGTTTAATAGTGTGTGGGAAATATTTGTAAACAACCATAAAATGGATAATATTTCCGCATTTTCTGAAATTAATGGTTATGAAAATCCAGAATTATGCAGAAAATATGATATTAATGATTTTCCAAATATATTGTTTTATAATAACAAGAATGGTTCTTCTTCGATTCTGAATAATTTTGGTTCCATTGAAAGGCTTGAATTAAAATATAGATCTTTATCTTTTTCAAAATACACTTTTCTAGATTCATCAATGGAAATTTGGGAACATGTTTCCAACTCATCGATGTTTACCATTTTTTATCTTCAGTATTCAACACAAAATACTAGTTTATTCTTTTTGTTATATGGAATTATTAGAAATCTCGATCTTCCTCAAACAAAGTTTTGCATTTATCGAGGCCGAAGTACTTCATTCAGTACAATATATCCAAATAATACACAAATTGAATACGATGGTAATTGGAGTGCTGATTCATTAAAAATGTTCATATCGGACCACCTCACAAGTAATCCTGTTTTATTAGTGTCTCAAAACATCAAATCTTCATATTTACTCATTGTTTTATCTGAAAGAGATACAATACCTACCATATATTCTTCATACCCATCATACTACGTTCATTGGGGAGCAAATAATTCATTTATCAAAAAATTCAAGCTTCAGCATTCAGGGTTTCATTACATAGTTGTTGATCCAGCCAATTCTAAATATGCTGTATTTAATAACTCCATACCAATTCGTGATTGGCTAGAGTCCAATAAATCCTGGAGCAATATCTCATCTCCAATCTTATTATATGTCATTATGCTGGCAGCAGCATTTTTGGCCTATTTATTTATTAAATAGACGATTATTATTATTATGTTCATCCTCTCATTACTGTCTGTTTTTATCCCTTATGAAGTGGAAACTAAAGCCCAGTTGACAATTAGGAACTATAATGATGCCATTGACTATTCTTCAAATTATTCTCGTGTTATTGGTCTTGCAATCAATTCTCACCAAAATGATTTCGCTGTTAACTTTTTGTCTCTTGAAGCATTATATCCTGAAAATATTAAGTTTATTATTGTTAACATGAAATCAATGAGAATGAATATTGGTGAAAAGTGTCCAAAAGGTCCAATCATTTTCAGTGTGATTAATAGAACTTTGAAGAGCTATTTCGGATATATTGATAGTGTCAAAACAATGGCTTTTACTATTGAGTTCATAATTAACCCCAAAAAACCAGTAGCTGATGGGCAAGAATCTCTATTGAGACAAGTTGGATCGATGCCAGTATCCTTAATTGCTCACCAGAAACAATATGATCAAGTAGTCAACTATTTCAAGCTTCTCGGTCCTTACATTGGTCCAATAAACATAGTTTTAATAACAGAGGATTTAGGAAAACAAATTGGTATTAAGCCCTCTGATTTTGCTATCTTTCGAACTGAGGATCAAAATCTTGTACCCGTGCCCAACAATCTTGATCGTATAATTGCAGAGTCCAAACCAAATGTAAAGGCATTTACTCTTTCCTATCTTAGGAAATCAGAGAAACCATGTATATCTTTCCTTAAATCCGAATTATCTGAGGATCATATGATATTTTTATCCGAACTTGGAAAGGTCATAAAAGATTTTGAATTTGGAACCATTGATCAAGATGATTTGCCAAATATAATGGAATTTGTTGGGGCAACTTCAAGTGATATTGATAATATAACTATATTCAACCTGAAACACCAGTATACAATTTCTCTGAGCCAATTCTTCTTGAAGTTTGGAGATTACCACTTTGATCTCAACAAGTGGATTCAGCCATTTGCAGATCACCTGATGACGATTTTGAAAGGATCTGTTCCCAAAAAATACCAATCTGAAGATTTAACCAATCTTGAAGGCTCTCCCACTAAGGTTGTTGGGTTAAACTATAAGAATTTCACAATTTCTCAAGATAATGATGTTGTCATGCTATATGTTAGGCCAAATTGTGAAAAATGCTACAAGTTTTTTGATACGTACCGCCAAGTTGCTTTTATCTCGGAAAAATTGAATCTTACCACTAAATTCGGGTATATTGATATTGGAAGCAATGGTGTTGAAGGCGGATTCCCACCAAGGGCTTTTGATCCACATTTGGCAATATTCCCTAAAGGAAGCAATTCCAGTCAAGGCATTCCAATGTTTGGTGTTATTGATAGGCAAACACTCATCGGTTCGATTGCAATGCATGGCTCAGATTCAGGATTTTTGGGTGGTTTGAATACAATTTCCAAAGATACATTTCAACAGGTGTATAATATGCTAAATTATTCGTCTTTGAAAATGATTCCAAAGGATGCATCCACCTTAAGGAAGTTTATGAAAACCCTGAGTGAGTATCAAAACAAAAAGAATGAAGAGTTATAAAAAATACCTTTATTTCCATTCTAATCCTAAACCAAATTTGTATTGGCACCTGTAATGATCCAGCATGCCACATACATTAAAAATACATTTGCATCCAAGGGGATGTCTGAAATCAGTTGATACAATTCCATTTGATGATATAAGTGAATGTATTTGGGAATCATTAATGGATGCATGCCATGCACAAACCCCGTTGCAGTGCAATTTGTTATCTATTGAGAGTTCTACACCAAATCTCCAATTTGGACAAACTTGTTTTTGATATCTGATAACTCCCCTAATTTGACGATCTACTGATAAAACATATTCAGTATATGTTACATTGTTTGTTTTGTGCCTCATTAAAGAAAAGGCTACTTTTGGAGTTTTATAATTGTAGTAAATTTGCAATCCATATGATTTATAATGATTTCCTATCGATATTTGAATATCCGAATACTGCCAATCTCTTCCATGAAGCTGATGTTTCAACAGAAAAGAAACAAATTCTGATTTGACAACTGCTTTAAGGCTATTATACGGAATAAATGTACGAAACACAGATTTTCCTTTGATTATTAGCGTGTCATTCGGGCTATAGCTCGCCCATACCTTAGATTGGTCACAAATTGACCCACAGACCGTAACAGGATCCCATTTTTTAATATACCTAATTTCATTTTGACGAAAATCTTTTCGCATATTCATGGATTCAATATCTTTGGAAGAAAAAAACGTTGGCAATGCGCATATTGAACCAATTATCACAGATGATGGGCTATTCTTCTTCTGCATCTTCAAATTAAACCCACTCCTAGTTTTCTCTAAAAAAATTCTCTGATGAAGCTTAAATATATCTCTTAAGGTGTCATGCATAAAAATTTATAAATTTGTATCTAAATCATTCAGCATCATAGGGAATAGATCGAAATCATCTGACCAAAACTCTCCAATTAGCAAAATGGAAAAATCTGAAAAAGTAAATTGCTGGATATGGTGCCGGCCAATCGATCAGAGTAGTGTTAATTCTCGTATTGAATCCGAATTTAAACATATAATTTGGTCTGATGAAGCTCCAATAATTTCTGAATGGATAGTTCAATATGGATTTGCTTCTACTCGGATTTCAATAACTCATGGTGGAGATATTGTTGATGAAGAGATTATTGCTACTATTTTATACAAAATTACTAAAAGTTATACCGGATCTGCTTTTAGAATTGACACAACAGAAGGAGATTTGTTGCTAATTCAGTCAGCATATGCAGATAGTCTAAGTACAGATATTCCAGATGGTCTTTCTGTTTTGATATCGGGAGTACTTTATTGCATATCTGAAGATATTGCACATGCACCGAATCTGCCTGATTTGGTCAAGAGCAATATGGTTTATCCCTGTGAAATTCAGGATTATTTTACTAAATTTGTAGAAAATACATCGAAAAAAGTATTATATCACCATAGAAGAATGTTTATACCTGTTGAGCTGAAAAGATTGTTGATATTTGATCCATCTATAATTACGACAGTGACAAAGAATTCTTTTTATAGATCTGATGCTAAATTGGAAAACATCAGGTTTGTTGAGTATCCAGTTAAATTCAGAAGATATCACTATGCTTTACTTGATTCCAATCCAATAAGGGTACCAAGGGAATTCAGTAGTATTTGTTCTTCTTTAACATCAAGAACGTATCGAGTATCATATTTATTAACCTTAGGATATATTAGGATGAAGAATGACCCTCAACATGAGAAACTTTTTAATCAAGCCAATATGGAGGAATTTGATGAACTTAATCAAATGGATACAAATCAAAATGAAGATGGAGACGAATGGCTTGATGCGCCTGAATCCCCTCAGACAAATTTCCAAAATATTGGAGCAGAAATGGCTGAAAGATTTGGAGCTTTCATGCAAGAATTGTCTAATTTTGATAAAGTGGAAACTGAAGGACCAATTAACTTTGATGTAGATATCTATAAATCAAAGATTGATCACTTCTTTAGCAGTTCTTATGAATCCGACAATGAATGTGCTGAAGAAGATCAACTTGAGCCATTCCTTGAGAACGAAGATGACAAAGAATTGAGATTTATTTCTCAAACAGGTGAGAATATAAATCAATTTGCTTCCGAATGCTGGAATGATTCACTCAATTCCCAACCTGAAACCAGAGGACCTGCCAACGATTATATAAACCTATTTCACCTTCAAAAGTGACACAAATCAACATGAGCGAAACACAGAATAAGCAAATGCTTAATAGTCAAGTTATATTAGTTGATGAAAACGATATTGTTTTAGGTCAAATGGATAAGTATAATGCGCATAGAACGTTACCAGCTCCATGTTTGCACAGAGCTTTTTCCTTATTTTTATTTGATTCAAAAAATCGTCTTTTAATACAACAAAGATCCCATGAGAAATTGACTTTTCCTTTGATATGGGCTAATACTTGTTGTTCTCATCCAGAACCGGGGGAAGATATCATTCCAGCATCAAAAAGGAGAGTCAAATTCGAGCTTAATATTGACTTAAACGATGAAGCTAAACTTCAGGAACTTGGTGTATTTAGGTATAAAGCTGAATTTGGAGAATGGACTGAGTACGAGGTTGATCATGTTGTTTTTGGTTACTATGATACTGAAGTCATTTTGTTTAATAAAGAAGAGGTGGAAGCGGTCAAATGGGTGTCAAAAGAAGAATTTGGTGACATGATTGAATGTCAACCCGAGACTCTTTCTCCCTGGATAAGAATGATATGGACGAGATTTCTATCATCAAATTGGGATCTCTGGAATCAAAATCATCATATTGAGCTTAATAATGATGGAAAGTTTGTAGTACAAGAATAAAAGATATTTTTTAATACATTTCCAATGAGTATATCCGGATATATATCAATGACAGACTACTCTGAGCTCCAAAATTCAGTGGAAACTGATTCTTCCCAAATAGAAAATATTATTACGGAGATTAAAACGATGAAAAACCTTACAAATGAAGAAAGAATTCAAAAATTAAAAGTGATTTCTGAAATGCTCAATGATAACCAGGAACAAGAATCGATTCAGCGCTTAAATGATGTTTTAGGGGATTCTCTTTCAGATTTTCTTGGAGATCCACGCAATTTTGTCAATTTTATCTCATACTTTTTTGACTGCTTAAAGAGCAACACCGAACAGGCCCAAATATGTGCACAAAGGTATTTGCAGGAAAAGCGTATTGGTAATGATGTACCAACATCTTCATTTGACTGGACAATGGTGGATATTCTGCTTTCCCAGCTCAGCCACTTGTCTGGGTCCAATGCAATATTTACAGATCAGATGAAAGACTCAATGATATTCTCTCTCTTCCCTCAGTCTTGCGAAACACACTTCATTCAGGATCTGGTATGCCAGGTTTTATCATTATCAATTGGAGAAACAATAGAAACGGTTAGACAAAGAATGCAAGGATTGTCTCAATCTTCCCTTTCAAAGGTTACACATTTAGCTAATTTGCTGTATGAGATTCAAGAAAAATATGAATCTGAAATTAACCAAAGCAACTGTAGTGTGTCTTTTGAGAATGTTGTTAATGGTTTTCAATTAGACTAAAGAATTTTTTGAATAAAGTATTTCTTTAGGATAATTCAATTTTTTGTTTCTGTGGTCTAATAATTTTATCAAAACATAATGCACTGTGAATCAGCTTTTTCGGATTCCACTATTATTGGAAACTATATAATAGAGAAGAAAATTGGATCAGGGTCATTCGCTAGTGTTTATTTAGCCAAGCACAAGCTTACCCAAACCTATGTCGCCATCAAGTCTGTAATGAAAGAGCAACTTCTGGCTGACAATTCTATGACACGGTTTCATAGAGAAGTATCTATTTTGAAAAAAATGGACCATCCCTTTATTTCTGAGCTTTTCGAAGTGATTGAAACCCCATTTGCTTTTCATTTGGTCATGGAATACGCTCAAAACGGGAGTATTCTTGATTATGTGAACACTCATGGCAGACTTTCAGAAGAAATTGCCAGGAGATATTTCAGTCAGATAATTTCAGCTCTCGATTACATTCATAATCATCATTATGTTGCCCATCGAGATTTGAAAGCTGAAAATATATTATTGGACAGGTATGATAACATAAAGCTCATCGATTTTGGTTTATCGAAATCATTTACAAGAGTATCTCCAGAATTGAACACAGCATGTGGTTCTCCTGCGTATGCCGCCCCAGAAATGATCAAAGGTGAACAATACACAAAGGCTGCTGATATTTGGAGCCTTGGAATCCTTCTTTATGCGATGGTCGCTGCACAACTACCATTTGATGATCAAAATGTTCACCAGCTTCTGGAGAAAATATGTGCTCAAGAAGTTATATACCCTCCATTCTTCTCAAGATCATTAGTAGGATTCTTGCAGAGAATATTAACCAAGAACCCAGAACAAAGGATAACAATTCATAAGATCAAGGATGACCCATGGTTCTCTCAAAGTGAGTATTCATTCTTGATGCAGTATCAGTTTCATGACAACGCATCATGGAGAATCTCAGACCCTTCATATATTATTGATAGAGAAATTGTCGAGCAGCTAAATGGTTATGGATTAGATACAAGAATGCTGCCTTCGATGTTGTTAAATTCCGAATACACAGCTCTCACAGCCGCATATAGACAGAAAAGAAAACAAAAAATCACTGAACAAATGAAAGACTTGATGATTAACATGCAGAAAGTGCCTTTCTCACCAAGAGGTGTCCAGTTTCTCCAAACTTCGAATATCACATCATCTCAAGTGTCAAGCAAGCATTTGTTCCCTTTGAACAACAATATCAACCCAACACCAAACGTAGTAAGGAGAATGTCTAAGCCTGTGGCAGTAAGGAGAGTAGTGATCCTAAAAGAATCACCCCTTACTAAAGAGACCTGAATCCGGTTAAAACTGTTTTTGACAATAACTTTTTCTTAGTATTTACATTTTTAATGAATACCGGCATGGAAAAAGAGCTGCAGATTGCGAGAGCTTATGCAATCGGAATGTCTATTTTGCAACAATCTATTAACGAGACTGATCCTAGTGAGAAAGAAGAGCTCAATAATCAGTTTTTATATTTATGCCAGAAGGCGAAAGAGAACATGGAGAAAGCGGCGCTAAGGGATGACGAATACATTCCCCATATGATTGATTTGATTTCCAATGAAAGATTTGAGATTTTAAAGGCCCTTGCGCAAGCCCGCGAGACTGTAAATTCCGTAGCCGAAGAGAGGCTGAAAACAGCCGAGGAACTTGCCCGAAACCAAATTATTCACTTATATAAGTGTCTTTCTGAGGAAACTGATCCTGGAGAGGTTAAGGTTTCCAATTTGAAATTCAAAAGGTTGGTATTCAACAACGTTGCGCCTGATTCCATTGACATTACTATAAACGAAATAATAACTCCAAAACCATCAGAGTCTCATTACAGGCTCTGCTTCACTCATCCTTTTCAAGAGAGCGTGACAGCTTTGTCTAAAAAACTCAAGCCCGGGAAGAATGATTTTACCATCAGTTTATATGGTTTGAACAAAGAAAAGTTTACGAAAGCCAAAAATCCAATCATAAAAGCCACATTGACAAAGATAAGCAAAGGATTATTATTTGGAATGAAAGAAACCGATTTAGGCACAGCAGATTTTAGCATAAAAGGATTCTCTAAGGGGTCTCAGATCGAAGGAGAGTTATTATTCAGCAAAGAAGATAAATTCCGTGTTTTCATTGTTGCAAAAATGAAAGAACCATTGTTAGGTGCTGAAGTTGAAGATTTTACCATTCCTCTTCACTATTTCCCTTCATTAAGTCCAAAAGCCGAACCTGCTAAACCTAAACCAGAACCTCCTACCCAACCTAAAGTTGCGCCTGTTTCAAATACGAAGACTCCTGCTCAAAAACCTGTGCCTAAAGTTGCTCCACAAAAACCAAATCAGATTCCAGAATTCCGATTACTCGAAGAATGGGAATATGAGAGATTTATAAGTGGTGACTGTTTGAAATTCCTGAATACACAATCTTCAATCCTTCTTCAGATGCATAAAAGCTCCAAAGTAACTCCACCAGAAGGGCTTATTCGCCAAAAAGAGAGGGTTGAAGCCAGATTTAATGAACTTAGCAATTCTTTTGAATCAGGTGAAATGGATATGGAAACATACTTAACCAAACTTAAAGAATCCATAGCCAAGGATAAGGCTAAGCTCAAAGAATTGGATGGAAAAACAAAACAAGATTTTTCAGACAGAATCCAGCTCGCTGAACAAGAACTGAAAATGATTATGGAGAATTCTGAGTAAACTTTGAGCAGATTTTAATATGATGGAGCAAAATGATTACAAAAGGAAAAGACTATACTTTGAACTTGTTTCATTGGAAGTTTTAATTAAAAGTGCATTACTTAGAACTAAATATAAAGAAGGATTTGAATACATAATGTTGAAAGGAGTTGAAAAACTGAAAATCTATGATCACACAATTGATGTTCTGCAATGGAACCAGAAAAACAAATTATTTGATATTCCATTAATAGAGCATTGCTTAAAAGAATGTGGATTATGTAATGATTTGGAATTTACTTATAAAGAAAGTTGCAAATTGATTACAAATTTTGATTCGGGAACCCCAAATTGGAGAGAAACCCTTGTTGATTACATCATTAACGGAATCAAAAATGACAATGTTGCTAAAGTTTTAAGGATAATTCAAATGGATTTATCATTTCAAATCAATAATGGAAATGGGAATACATATGCGGATTTAATAATCAATTTGGCAAAAGAAATGAAAGAACAAAGGGAGAATTTTGAGTTTACTGTACATCCTAAAAAGTATACAATAACAATGAAGGATCCACTTTACCAGTTATTTAATCCTATTATTAGTGATTTAGGCAAATATCCCAAGAAAAGTGTGGGGATCAATCTAGAGCACAAAAACATGATTTATGTTCAAGAGATTGCTAGAAGAATGACCCGAAGCATTGATTGTGATAAATATGGTTTTCTCCCTGTGATATGTTGTGTTTCACTCCATTTCACATACAACATTGATAATAATGAGTTTTTTTGTATTGATGGGCAATATCATATTTTTACGGACCATCCAAAAAGTTCATTGTTTAAAAGATGCATTAATGCTGTATCATTAATACTAGATAACCCCCATTTTGATTATGCTGATATAGATAGATTCATGAAAACTAGCATCGTAAATACCCACTAGTTTTCTTAAAAATTATAAAAAAAGATTGAGTTTAATATACTCATCATTTGGTTTAAGGCTTCATTCCTTTGTACAAAACCATAAAATAAGCATGGGTATATGATTTGAAACATTACTAGATGAATCTGTAACAATGGATGTTGATTTCTTAAATACATTTGAAAAGAGTGATAAAGAACATTCATATCATACATTCAACATCGAGATCAACCAAAAATGTGGTAAACTCACCTAAATTGGTCAACTCACATATTTGTTTGATGCTTCAAATGATTAAATGGAAGTTTTCACTGAGAATCTAATAATGGAGTTCATCGGATATGATAATGATTGTGAAATTGAATCAGATACTTGTTCTGATAATAAAACAAATATTCAAAAAAAAAAAATTGCTGAATCAAGAAGCGCATTATGGGGGATTTGGAGAAAAACTAATTTAAGAAAACCAATCATGTGTTCTGTCTCCTATTTTGAATATGGTTAGATATTTCATTAAAAGATATAATTTGTTTGGTTTTTCAACACAAGTATGATAAATATGTATTTGTTCTAATAATAAAATTGAGGGAACCTAAAAGCATAGGATATTCAACAAAGATGTTAGATATTAATGGAGCTAATAAGTAGAAAACAGTCCTCCTTCTTTCCCAATGCCCGAAGAAAATCAAGGTTTCGAAGGTAACGATAATTACAAAAATGAGATTCTTTATTAGCCTTTTATTTGCGCTAGCAACATCTAGAAGGAAGAAAAAGCCACAATCATCAGACCCTTTAGATGAACCGGTTGCAACTGCACCAGAATATGGAAAAGTATGGCACCCAGAGCCAAAGAAATGGAGTCATTACATCGGTAGGGGACCACACGCACTTGTTGCTTTTATTCAAAACGATGCCTCTGGGGCCCAGTTATCAAAAACATTCGAATCCGTCTTAAAGATGATAGATATGTCAAAAGTGAATTTGGTTGTTGCTGAGAATTGGAAAATAGGCCAAATAATAGAAGATCAGGGTGTTATTGAGTTCCCTTCTATACGTTTTTATAAATCTGGTATGAAAAAATGGTCAACAGTATATGAAGGTTATCCTTCTGCAAAACTGATTGCAAAATGGTGTAATGAACAGGTAGCAGAACTGGATGAGTGGGAACACACACCAGAAAATGAATAAAAATATTGCAAGTTTTTATAATAAGAGCAAAATTACTAGATAAAAATTCCTGGAACTAATGAGACTCTTCCGAGTTGTTTTCGGATCCTGAAGGCATTCTCTATAAAGAACATGATAGATTTCATGAGTATTAGGATTCGAATTAGGATTATATATATTGACCTGAGCTCCTGGTGAAACATCAAAATAAGAGTCATAAACATCTACCTTCAAAGTTGGAGATTCTTCACATTGCAAATTATTGTATGTGTTATTTTTGAAAACACAGCTGCGAATTGTAGTTAATGTAACAAAATTAAGGGCATAACGAAATTTTGATCCTTGAGGAATAAAGTTATTAGCTATATTGCAATTCTGAATAAGACATGCTGATGTTATTGAGAAAAAAATAACTGGACAAAGCCCATGAAGATTTGAGAAAGTCGAAAATAGTAAGTTGATTGAACCTGTTCCAAGTGCATTCATTCCAGATCCCCAGCTAGATATTTTACTGTGAGAAGAATTAAGTGTGTTAATATGATGATTCATTGACCTGAAACAGATTGGATAGTAGACTCCCTCATAATTTGGCGATGATCTTTGTATGGTTGTTAAATTGAACATATTATAATTGGGCCCGCTTGGAATTATATAGGCAAATTGCCCCATATTCGTTCCAACACAATAATCACCACAACACTTATAAAAATTCACCTGTTTAGAGCTGCAATAAACAAAACCTCCTTCTTCTCCTTGACAATTATACGCAAATACAGAACTCAGTGTTAATAATATACTTCCAGATACTGAAAGTGCCCCACCTTTAAGTGTGTTCTTAATTCCAATGAATGAGCACATATTAATTAGCATGGAATTCTCTACGGAACTGGTAAAAATTTTCCGAACAGTATACGTAACACTCATTTTTTAATATTTTTTGGAATATGCTGAGATTGGAGATGAATTAGGTAAAGCAATATTTCTTGCTGAAACTGTGTATTTTTGCTTCCATAAAATGTTAAACTGTAAAGTAAACCATTTTTCGGTGTTTTACCAATGATTGGGTGTTATTTTGATTTTTTATTGAAAATAATTAAAATGCATTTTCTAAGAGACTGAGAATTCTTTTAGGGTTCTATTTTCACCAGCGTATGTAGCACAGGAGACTTGACCAAACTATAAGGGAAAAA
>Ga0209639_1000432_pt1 | contig 59607 bp, 77 predicted proteins | sample EPASupsiteHSE605_FD_187268 | JGI IMG/M metagenome (GOLD analysis project Ga0209639, IMG submission 187268) | Bioremediated contaminated groundwater from EPA Superfund site, New Mexico - Sample HSE6-05 (SPAdes) (version 2) | ecosystem: Environmental > Aquatic > Deep subsurface > Groundwater >... | reverse complement strand
TGTTTTGCCAAATAGGTTTTTGTAACCCCCTTGGCAATTCTTATTTTTTCAACATTTTCATATACCATTTGTAACACCTCCTTGTAACGGATTCCGTTATATATATATTACTAACGATTTTCGTTACTGTCAAGATAAAATAAAATATTTTTCTCATTTTTCGTTAGTTTTATATCGCATATTGTTAATTATTGTTAAACTATCCATCGAGGGGGATTGAAATGAAGCCTGGAGATCGTATGCGAGAAGCCAGAAAAAGAAAGCATTTAACACAGAAGCAATTAGCAAAAATTATTAATGTTACACCACAAGTAATTTCAAATTGGGAAAGAGGTTATACCACCTCAATTCCACCACAAACCATAGCAATATTAGCCAGGGTATTGGATATAACGCCCAATTACTTATTATTAGCGGACGCCATGTCAGAGGAACCCTCGGCATTAAAACCAGAAATTAACGATGACCCATATGCTGTAATAATAGATATGCTCAAAGAGAATGATGTCCCGGTTGAGCATGTCAAAGAAGCGGCTTTATTGCTTATTAAGGCAAGGAAAGGCAGATAAAAATTCTCGCTCATATTTAGGGTCTACAAAAAAATGTCCCATGTCATACAGCCACTTAAAACTCGAAGGCAATTCAATTATAGTATAAGATTTTTCCATGGCGTTAACTCCATCTCCTAACCAGAACATATGTTCTGTATTTAATTTATTATATTACTAATACTACGAAGTAAACAATGGTTCTTCTCGGACAAACTTAATAAATCCTGCAATAACTTATCGACAATTAATGCTTTTACAATAAATTTAATGCAAAGAATATCTTTAAAGTCGGCTTTGAATGTCCTAAATATAGGTGAGTATGAAAAATTACATTATGGTCGAAAGTCTTTGAATAATGTCGCAAAAAAACCAAAATAATTAATAGCAGGGGAAGGGCGCAATGAGTGTTCGTAAACGTGGCAAGGGCTGGGAAATAGTCATAGAATTAAAAGACGAAAACAATAAACGGCACCAAAAAACCTTTATGTTTTACGGAACAAAGCCAGAGGCTAGATTGGAAGAAGCTAGACTAAAAGTAGCTTACCAAATGGGCATTACAACAAAAGGCAAAATGACCTTGGAGCAATTTATGTTGCAGTGGTTGGAAGTTCATAAAAAGCGTACACTGGCGATTAGAACTTATGAAAGCTATAAGGAAACCATAGAGGTTCATATAGCTAAAGATATAATTGGGCAAAAACAATTTGATCGAATTAAGCCAGCTGAAATCAAAGGATACTATAATCGCAAATTAGATCAAGGGTTATCTTCTACTTCGGTTTTATATCATCACAGAATACTCCATGCAGCTTATAACCGTGCAGTAAAGGATCGGATTCTACCATTCGGCATGAATCCATTAGCCGCAGTAGAACCGCCACAAAAGGCCGATTTTAAACCATTTGAATTTAAGCCTGAACAGATGGCCTATATCATAATGAACTCGGATACCAAAATGCAGATAGCAATTATCGTTTCGGCTATGACCGGCACCAGGGCCGGGGAGACTTGTGGGTTACGTTGGCCCGATGTTGATTTTGATAAAATGACAGTTTTTATTCATAAGTCACGAAAAAAAGAAAATGGCAAGCATGTTCTGGGGACAACCAAGAATAAAAAAGAAAGATACGTCCCGCTTACGCCGGGGCTTGCTGAAATATTGAAATGGCATAAGCAGAACCAGGAAGATCATAAGGCTGTATATAAAAAGGAGTATAATGACGAGCAGTATATATTAGCATGGGAAGATGGCCGTCCCTATTTGCCCCACTATCTCACTGACAAGTTTACGAAAATTGTTAAGGATTTAGAGTTTCCTGGGGAACCCACCTTCCACGCTTGTAGGCACTTTTTCGCAAGCTCTATGCACAATGCTGGAGCCAGTGATAAAATGATAACAGATGTGTTGGGTCATGGCCCTAAAGATACTAACAAAACAACTGCAATATATATTCATACTCAGTTAGAAGCAATGAGGCAATATATTGAATGGCTTGATGATTCCGTATTAAAGGGACTTCTGGAGAACATTAATGCTCACAAAACTGCTCACAAAGACGAATAAAACCAATAAAATTAATAAGTTTATATAAAAACCTTAAAAAGGTGGCGCATTTAAAAATGCCATGAAATTGGGACAAGCGTTATTATATTTTAATAAAATTTATCATTTTTAATTGCCAAATTAAGTATGCACTGACTTTTAATCAGGGCGTCCCGCGTTCGAGTCGCGGATGGCTCACCAAAGCAAAACCTAGCCTCTCTAAGACGGAGAGGCTTTTTTGTGCGCATTAATATTGTTAATTACTCCCAAATGCTCACTTTTGTGCTCACATATCTATTTTTTTACCTCATATATATGTAGCGTATGTACGCTCAAGGAGGTGAAATAATTGCGTAAGAAAAAAGAAGCCGTATTGACAGAGGCTATAGCTTCCATGAGCTACCTTATACGGCACCGATCAGGCCTGAATGTATTAGGCAAAGATCTAGACCGGATAAAAATATTCGGCAAGCAAATAGCCTACCTGGATAACCAGGTGCCCGCACTCATCCAGGACGCTTTCAATAATCTCGGCTACGAGCAAAAGGATGGAACTAAGCCGGTGATATGCGCCAAGCGTAAAACAGAATACGGTTGGCATCTAACATGGCAGTTGCCGCCAGGTGTTTCTTTTGCCAAGGTTAAGAGTGATAAGGAAACATTGCAGGATAGTTGTAACAGCGGAATTGAGATGCTTTGGCGTGGCGGAAAGTTGCAGATGGAAGTTTATCATGGAAGTCTACCTGATGAAGTTATGTATGGATGGGATCCTGCGCCGTATGCAAAAATGAGCCTGCCGGTTCCAATCGGAATACATCAATGTGGCTTGCAGGTTGTGGACCTAGCTGTAATACCTCACCTGCTGGTTGGTGGAGCAACCAACTGGGGTAAGAGTAATTTCCTTCATACCTTGATAGCGTCACTTCTTAGACTCCAGGTGATCATCGTGGTGGTCGATCATAAACGGTTGGACTTTGGATACCTAAATGGCCTGTGTTTGCTATCCAAGCGCGACCGCGAAACCTTGGCAATATTACAGGCACTTAATGATGAAATGGACAGAAGGCTCGACATTCTTGAAGCAGCCGATTCGGTAAAAATACAAGAGTTTTCGGGAGACATGCCATACATCGTGGTTATTGTTGATGAACTAGCGGAGTGTAACAACGATGCGGTTATGGCCCTCATTGATCGTTTGGCGCGACTGGCCAGATCCGTGGGCATACATTTAGTCTGTGCCACACAGAGGCCATCGACCAAAGTAATCAGCGGTGATACACGCTCTAATTTCATAGGAAGACTATGTTTTCAAATGTCGGACGAAATTTCATCCCGTGTGATTTTAGGCGAAAACTGTAGTGCAGCTGCATGGCTCCCTGCGATTCAGGGGAGAGCCATCTGGAAGTTCGGAATGAATGAAAAAGAAGTGCAAACGATGTGGCTGCCCCATGCAAAAGCCAAGGCATTAGCTAAAAGCATGAAAGGAAGATCAGTTGGGGGGTGGGAAGTGAATGTCGATCAGCCGATGCGAGAACCCCAGACAAAAAGGCTTAAAGCGAGATAAGCTGATACTGCAGACCATTGAAGAATGGGGCGCGCTCGATGCTCAGCAAGTGCAAGCTATGTACTTCAATATGGAATATGGGCAGCGGAAAGCGCAGGAAGTCTTGCTCAGACTATACCGTAGGGGGAAATTAAACCGGGGTCGGGGTGAGGATTGTTTCTATTATTATGTAACCGATAAAGCACCGGGCATGATAAAACACCTAATCGCTACCAACTGGGTAAGGCTATGGCATTTAAAAAAGATTGCATCGTGGGAACGGTTGCATAGTTGGTCATACGAACAGGATTATAAGATTTTAAGATGTGATGGATTCGCCAGCATCAAAAACAACATGACCGGTAAGTTTAGATTCGCCTTTATTGAAATGGATAGAAACACAAACGCCTTCGATAAGATCGAAAAGTACAATAAGCTATTTGATCAGCAAGATAAGTTAAGTGGGCGCTGGTGGTTCGCTCTTACAGATACGTTTCCTGCCGTGGTAATAGTAACAGTCCACCCCAATAGAAAAAACCTTATAGCAGGGCAAGTAGAAGCCAGTAATAAAAATAATCTGAATTTTATCGTTAAGTATCTGGATGATATTAAGGGGGAGGTTATAAAAGGATGCTAGAAATTCTAACAGTGAGGGAAAGCACATTGAAATGGCTGCAGGAGCAGGCAATCGGTCCGATAGCCGAAAAGACTTTTGAGCCAGAGGTTTTATCATTCTTTGATCATATTAATGGCTTTTTTGATATCCCATGGGGTCTTATGTTTGCCCAGGTGGTATTGATTGCCGGAATAGGCGTTTGCGGATATGTTGCAGCTGTTGCAGTAGACCAGAAGCCTATAGGCAGCATGATTGTCTTAGTAACGGTGGCGTGTTGCATCAGTTCGATCGCGCAATGTTTAGCGGGATAAGGAGGGTTTGTATGGTATACACATTTGGTGGAGCGATGGGGCAAACATTTGGGACCGGTGGAGCTGGTCAGCCAATCGTACAATTGGTGTGTGTTGCTGCTGTTGGTTCTCTGTCTAGTACAGTTGCCGGCGCATTAGGTCAAGGGCAGATAGCAGCTATGATTAAATTGGTAACCGTGTTCAGCTGCATAGGAGTAGTTATTAGCGTAATTTATAAAGCTGTTTCAGCTATAGCTGGGATGGCCGGAGTAGGATTATAAAGGAGTGATAAGATGCCTTTAATTTTATTTAACCCTGCTGCAGCAGCTATCGCAGGTTTGCTAATTGCTGCGGTGCTAACATTCAATCCATATTACGATGGCAATTATAAAGGATACGATTGGGGTGCAAAAGTGTATGAGGAGCCTAGTGACCATGGAATAGACAATGGAAGAATCTCGAAACTAACCGTCAAAAAAGACGGGAATATAGTAGCCCATTATGAAAGAGAATGGGACGTTAAACCGGATGCAAAAGACCAAAAAACTATTAATGATATTATTGAAGGACTTGAAAGTTCCAACTCAGGAGAGTAACCAACCGTACGCCGATTAGTACGCTTTAAGCCCCCATTCATACGCTAATATGTACGCTATGCCGAAGTAAAACGCATGAATAGGGGCTTCAAAGCACCAATATTACTGAATTACTCGCGAGAGTAAAAGGGGAAGGGAAAAAATGACCGACTCCTTTTCACCGGGCGGGACGGCCCCCCCCGCTCGGCTAGGTTCTTTGACAAGTGAATACAAAATACCCAACAGAAACACTAACAGCGGGATGATGATCTTAATGATTCCAACTAGACCACCGCCTATTCTGCTTTGTCTCCAATGCCAGGAGTGGAAGTGTCAACAATAATCCCTAGGGCCAAAAGCAGATATAACCCTGCGTCAATGTAGAAGCTCCACTGTTCGGGGGAAATGACTACTCCCTTATCCTGCAGTATCTTGTAAACGAGTCCCGCAAGAAACATGTAAAACGGTTTGTTTCTTAATCTTTTCAACCAATAGATTCTCATTATAATTCCTCCCTTATTTAATAAATAATGTCATTTTTTCGCTGTTCCAATCCAGTGTTCGGGGAACAGCTTGCATGAATTCATGTACTGGCACACCTTGCCCAAAGTAAACATGGCCCCCTTTAATGTAGGCCGGGTACTCCTTACCGCCAACAATTATCTTAGCTGCTTGTGCCCCTTCTGGCATATCGTTCGCCCCTTTCAATAAATCTGCAAACAATCTATCCCAGGGGAAATTCCCAGGGTCATTTGCTCGATTAATGGTATCGATCCGGTTGTGGCCAATAATGTGCTCACTATCTATGGGTACGCCCCACTTAGCTATCAGTTGCTTATGTAGCCACAAGGTAGCTTGATATTGTTCTTCGGTTGTAGGTTCTGGCCCTAGATCCTCATGCTCAATATTCAAGGTATAGTAGTTTGGGTTGCTACCATCATATAAAGACCATGTTGGATTTCTGGCAAAACCAGAAGTATAAGCTGTATCTTCATCCTGAACCAATTGATAGATTAATCCCCTTTTTGTAATAAGGTAATGTGAACTTGCCTTGGATCCCGGGTTTTGCATCCATGTTAGGCAGCCAGGGAAAAGACCTGCGGTTATATGGTTCACTATTGCTATCGGAACCCTACCTGCCCGCCATTTGGTATAATTGGGGCTGGGAGCTTGTAAAATCTCCATATGTGCCTCCTTATTTCCAGAAGTGAACTTGCTTAAGCAAACTATCCCATTCTACCTTGTACCCCATATGTTCAGCCATGAACCTCAGGGGAACTAGGACACGGTTTTTGATGTTATCAACCAAAGGCGCGCAATCCAAGGTAACCTCCACTCCATCAAGCAGGGCCACGGTTTTATTTAGCCACAGGTAGCCATCCTTGCAAGACGTATCTGCATCTATAACCGCACCATTAACGGTAAATGTCCACGCCTCTTGAAGTGCTGGCACCCCATCCAAATCGCGGTAATTAATATAGTCGTGAGCCATATTAGCCTTGCCGTTGTTCCCCCATTCTGTTCCCCAACTATTAGCATCACCGTCAAAGCCCATATGACCAACGGCAGACTCACTATTATCGTAGTCAAACAGGTACGTACAGTGTCCACCCAATATATTGCCCTTAGGAATAGTGATATAGGCGTCACCATCAAGCCAGTTATCTTGTTCAACCCAAGAGCCGATAACAACAAACTGCTGATTAGCAATTGCTTGATTAATTAAATCAGCACTCGCATATCCCTCTGCATCTTGAAGCCTTGCATAAGCATTAATTCTATACTTGGCAGCTTCCGTTTTCATTACAGTAGTTAATGCGGGCAAAGCAGATTCTTGCAAGTATTTGGCAGTTGGGCAGAGATAATCGGGGCATAACCCTTCGTTAAGTGCTATACCCAAGGCTACTCTAATGAAAGTACCTTCTTGATTAGGTATGCCATCTAATTGTTTACAACGAGCATATAGCCATGCCTTAGAAAATCCACCTTCAGGAACAGCAATTCCTCTCATTCTCATTGCAAATTCAATTGAATTACAAACTCCAAAAGCAACACACCAAGGCTTACTTAGTTGGTTGTCAATCCGTAAAACATGAGATTCTAATGATACTCTTTCGGGAATTACTCCCATCGGTTTCGGCACTATTGCGCTTAATGGATAATCCCTCGCATCTTTTGGCGAAGGTAGCCAACCAGAATTAGTTATAAAGTCCATAAATACCTCCTTACTTTGCGAACCAACCGCAAAGAGCCATTAATGCACCAATTAGCATGGTGGCCCATAATGGTAAGCGGTTAGCAAATTGATCTCGTATAGCTTTGATCTCCTTGTAAATTTCGCCAACTGTATCTCTGACTTCTTTTTCAAAATCTCGTTGTTGTTTTTCAAGACGTTCCTGTCCCGCAAATAATGTTTTAATTTGCTCCTCTACCCTTGCACATTTGGAATCTTCAGACAATCGATACACCCCCCCGGAAAATTTTGTATTTGACCAGCCATGATAAACTGAACTTGCAGGCGTAATTAGCGTCACGGTGGCTTCGTGATGCTTTCCTCAACCCCTGGAAGGTTGCCTGCAATACGCTTCTAAACTATCTGCAGTTTATTACCTGTTACCAGCTTGCGAATATAATTCAGTCCCTTCTGGTAGACCAACGTCTTAGTATTAACGCAGTTTGTACCATCCGGCTTAGAATATTTCTGCTCAACAACTCTGAAATAGCCACGATCAATAAACTCTTGATAAGGGATATTGTTGTTCATCAGAATCTTACTGTCTCGCAAAAACGCAAACAGGCGAGTACGACCCATGCCGCAATCCAAGACCTTCGCGGCGCTTCCAATGTCAATAGCATCTTTAGAGTCTGCCACTGCATCAAAGAAATCTGCTTTGGGAGCCATAATAGCATTTTGTTCTTTAAGCTTTTCGTTATCCTCGGATAAGTCAGCTGCTAATCGTAAGGCCTCAGAGTAGGTCTGAGGTATTTGAAAAGCCGGGGCATAAGAACCGGTTTTTCTTATCTGGGGAATAACTTCATCGGTAATCCAGTCTTGAAATTTTTCAGCTTCGGGTTTATTGCTGCGCATTATTAATTTGTATAAGCCAGGTTCGTCAACGCACAGTAGATCTTGAACTCCCCCGGGGGTCGTAAAGTTTACTACCCCTTTGTGCTTCTCGGAAATGCGCTCAATGGTTTTGGAACCAGACCATGTAATATCTAAGACTTCACACACGTCTTTAGCGGCAAACCATGGTTCTCCATCAACCAAGGTCGTCCTCAATTGTTGATCTTCATAATTAAACGGCATTAAGTTACTCATATCGATCCTCCAATCATTAATTTTGGGCAAACAAAAAGGCGGCCCTTAAAAAGGAACCGCCCTACCGAATAGATGGTTGCTGACAAATAATGTCCTTCATATAAAACGTTTAATTAGGATATAATTAAGCAAAGGAGCGTGATAAAATGAAGTATTTTGATATTACTGTGACTGTTTTGGTAATAATCGGGCTCATTCTTATTAACATCTTCCCCAATAATAATATAGTGACATGGTTAGCCATAGTGGCTTCCCTTTTATTCATTGGCTTTCTTTATGCTTACCACAAGGCTGTTTAAGGGTGCAACTTATCATATCTATCCAGCCTAGCCTTAGCTATCGCCAACATTTCAGCTTTCTTCTTCTCTACCAGCTTTTCCTTCTGGTCAAACGGGATACCCTTGTCAGCGTTTATTTTGCGGATTAGCTTATTTATGTCCCCTATCTTAGTAGCCGCATCATTGAAGGATAAGCGTTGAGAATTGTTATAATTAACACTCTTTTTGCCAGTTAGTTTCCTATCAGATTCCGCAGCATCCAATAAATCCTTTCGATCATAGAAGTCGTTCAAAATGTCATTGGAGTACAACGGGTCACCAACAAAAGAACGCTTGGCTGGCTCTAAAGCTCTATCTACTATACCTTGCCCTCTACCCTCCGACATAGCCGGGAGAACCATTTGTCCAATAAAACCACTATAACTTCTCATTAGATAATCTATTTTCTTAGGTGACAAATTCAATGCTTCTCCCATTCCAATAGCAAATGCACTGGTAGTTTCATCATACTGCAATTCGGGGGAATAGTTCTCCATGTATCTTGCTACAATTGGCCTGCCTGCAAAATCGCTGTTTGCAGTTACGTCATAGAGTGGTGCGAATATCGGTCGGTAAGCAGGGACAAAGTTCTGTAGCCACGCCATCTTAAACTCCTTAAATGCCTTTGGATCATTATCTACAAATGCCTGCAAGGATCTTTCTACCGTGTCACTGAAAACTACTCCCCATTCACGGGACTTGGCAATTTTTATAAACTTGGTTCTCCCGTCATTGCCATTGCCAGCAGGAATTAGGAAGTAGTTATCCTTTGTAATCCGGCTCATCTTCTTCCAGTCGTCATCGTCGTGATTGATCAGGAACAATGTCACCGTGGGTATGGTTATCGCAAATAACCCTTTGGCAATGGTAGGTATTGGTTTTTTCGCAAAAGCCCTGGAGAAGTTATTTAGGCCTTGAATTGCTGCATTGAAATAAGGAATAATACCATCCAAGGTGTACCCTAATGAACCGTGCCTACTAAAGTTTACCGTTGCTTCACTGCCACCAGAGGCCGCATCCAGTTTTTTGCTATAATCAGCAAATTCCTTACTACCTAGAACACGCTTAAACTCAGCGGCACGAGGTATGTTTTCGATTGCGCTTGTAATGCTTTCTAGTCCTGCTATTCCAGCGTTTACAGTTTTATAGGCATAGGATATAGGATTGTTTTTGCTTCTATCCCAGTACCCCGGCATGATGGACTGCTTAGTTTCTCTTAATACATTTCTGTCCGTAGCGCCCGCTGAAGAATGGATGCCTTTCCCCATTGCCTGATATAGCCTGTAATATCCCTCTTCGTCAAACTTCTTGCCACCAGTGGCTACCATCCGCAAAGAATCAAGTATGCCGATAGCCCAAGTAAACGGATTATGATTCTTGCTATTGATGTACGACACCGGTAAGTCACGGGAGATATTTCGGCCAGAAAAGAACAGATTGGCGCCAGTAGTCAATGCCTTCATAACTCGCGTACATGCCCTTAAAACATCCAGTACCATGTTCTGCCCAGCCGGATTAAGTGCGGTTAAAGCTTTGAAGAACTCCGGATCATTAATTTTAAGAGTAATTTTTTGCCCAAACCAGATGCCGGTAACATCATTTGGCTTACTTGACCTAAATATAGGTTGAGGCTTGAAAGCTTCGTCCAGGTTATCCAGTACACCTTCTGGCCCTTCTTCCATCAACTTGTCTTGGAAATCTTTAGCCAAACTGTTAATGTCAATTTCAGCAAATCCGGCTAACTCTTCGGGAGCCCATAACAACCGATGGATAACGGACTGCATAACCTCATTACGCCTTGAAGTATTAACGTAGCGGAACACCTGCTCAATGATGCTTTCTATTGGATCTACTATCGGCCTCTCTGAACCAGTTGCTTTCTTAGTCTGGTATGGTTGATTGGCATACCCTCTCTTTATGCCACCGCCTTTATTCATGCTCTCAGCTTCGGTCATTATCCTCTGGAATGGCACATAGTACGGATGGACTTCCTTGAACTTATCCCAAGCCTCTTGGGTCAGTAATCCATTGTCTTTAACCAGCCAGGTTTCCGTGAACTTGTTTAACCAGTCTACAATATTGTCAGCCGCCTTTTTGAGACCAGGAACATTTTCCTCATACCAATTCATACGGGGTTCAACTAGGTCCTTCTTAATATTGGTCATTAGCTTATCGATTTCTGAATTTAGCGCATCAATCCTATCCTTTTGGTTGGGCGGGGTGCGTTGGATTTTACTCTGCAGCTTTGCGATAGCATCCACATAATCTTTAACCCCATAATCCTCAGAATAGACTTGTTTTCCCTGTCGCATCCAGGATAATGAATTACGTAGGATCATGTAATCATTGACATCATCTTCATGCCCTTTAGGAATCTTACCCAATACTTCCTTGAGCGCTGGGCCTATTTCATTAAACTCTCGATCTGTCATTCCCTTAGTTAAGTTGAATTGTGCGGTACCAGCCGCATCCCGGCTGCTCATAGCCAGCATGTAAGTCTTTTCATCAGATTTTAAGCTAATGCCCTGCGCCTTGGCAGCCGCTTTGTCGAACCAATCAAATTTATATAGATCGTCTACCATCAGACCATACAGTTTGCCGGCGACACGCCCTATATAATCTTTATTTACAGAACGTAACCGTTCTTTTATTGGCCCTTTGTCAGCCTTGCTAACAACATGCTTGCTGGTATCAGGGCCGGGCGGTTTATCTTTAGTTTCGCGCTTAAGAACGATGTTTCCAGTTTTAGCCTTCGCAGCTATCTCGCTATCCGGCCTTAGGTCGGGGAGATCCCTTCGCTTAGGCTTGCTTAAGTTCTCGGCCACTACTCCTGCAACCTTATCTTTGAACTCTTCCAGGTCCCGGATGTATTTAAGCATACTCTGCTTTTGGCCAACAGCCTTCTTAAATTTGACTATCAGATTGTCGATAATATCCACAATGAGCTTGATAAGCTCAGGAGCTTTATCCCTTACTCTGGCCCAGAAGCCGGGTTCTTCCATTACCTCCGATATTACGTCAGCGGTAAATTCCTCCCATATCTCTTCGTTTGTATAATCTTGTTTCTTGTAATGGTTCCACATCTTAGTTTCGTTAAAGGCGTATTCCTTTGTTAGAGCCATTAACTCTTTTAACGCCTCGGGATCTGTGGTCCCCAGTGTGTGCACTATCTCATGCTTAGCAACATATAGCAGCGGATCCCTGGTGCTTTCATTTATGAAAATAACATCTTCATCAGCCGCACCCTGGATGCCTCTACCACGGAAAGGGATTAAGTCGCGACCAGTAAAGACATTGACCAGAATATTGGCCGCCTGTATAGCTTCGCGCTTCATTGCCTCTGGAGCAGGTCTTAAATTAAGGTTTAGTTCCCGTGAGATGCCTTCCAACTCAGGAGAATAAAAAACGGGAGCTATTTGCTCCCGTCTGGTAAGGTTTCCTCGATTTTCGGATATTCCCCTGGTTTTGAATCTTCTCTTTTGTCCTGGCTGTAAATGACTTCCGGTTTCTCCGGGTACACCAGGCTTGAACATCCCGTCGAGCCATTCTTGGGGGACTGCCCATTCATCATACCATGCCTGCCTTTCTGCCTTAGATGCCATAGGATAACCAAGATTGGGGTTTTCCCTTGAAACATCCTTTAGCAATTTCTCCGTTATTCTAGAAACTGCATTATTTGAATTGGATCCGCGCCTTATCTCTTCATAGCCGTTGGCGCGTTTAAACTTTAGGTCTGTTTTGCTTGTTCTGGATTCTTGGCCTTTCTGTCGGACTGCTCTTTCATTAGCCTTTCCAGCCTCTTGACCACGAACGGTCTCGTCTCCGAAAAGCGAAGTCTGCTTTTGCTCATTGTTGCCCTCCGTTCTGCTTAAAGAAGCATCTAATACTTCGGCCTTTGTGGGCGGCGGGGATTCTCCCCATAATCCGCTCTGTTTAGGACTGCCGGCTGCGGCCACGCCATCTGCGTAGTCGTTCAATATCTTAGCTATGGCCTTACTGCTTCTTTTATACCTGTCAAATACTGATAATATGTCTTTAGTTAAAGGCGATAACTCCTTTTCGCCAAATAGGTTATCTTGGTTTTCGATATCCAGGTATGTCGAAACGTCTGTCCCTTGCTCCCTCAATTGGGATAACTTATTGGTAGCTGCGGCAATCTCTGCGCTTATGTCGAGAGGATAAAAGTCTCCGGCCTCGATGCCAACTCTTATCATGGCCATTTTGTGCGCTGCCATCAGCATTGCATTGGTAATATTCTTAACATTATTATCCGTGCTTTCAGCTAACTTTTCAAGTGTTTCTGCGTTGCTGTAAGCCTTGGCAAATATAGCATTGCGGATCCTAGCAACGCCCTCTTGTGAGAAGGAGCCGTCGGATGCCGCATAACGCCCCTGCTCGTTCGGGCCTATTACTTTGCTCATAAATTCTCGAACGAAAAACTGGTTGTCCTTATTGAGAATCTGTCCGTCTTCGGTTGGATAAAAGACACTCATCATTTCGGGAGTTATTCTCTCTGCGTCGGATTTCCCTTGCTCGGTCGCGCTCATGGCCGCCACTGACTGCTCGTTAGCTTCCTTAACAAAAGAAGGCCTGTCAACTTCGCTTTGTCTTATCCGAACCAACACAGGCGAATCCATATTTTTGATAGCCTCAACATCCAGTCCGAACTTTTCGGCATTATCCTCTAGCCATCGTTTGTATTTTACCGCATTATCATGCCCGTTTTCATATACTCGCTTTAATGCAATAACCCTGCCGTTACCGCTTTCAACTACCATGTCTGGGCCTACAATGGGGGCCCCTTCGGAGACTTTAGGGCTCTCCCCTAAAAACTCAGGTTCAAGAGAATTAGCAATTCTGGTTATCTGCGCTTCCGACGCTACTCGGCTACGGTCTCTTGGCTGTAACTCTTGGGGATAGCCTTTGTTCGTCTTTAGCTCGGTAGAGTGTGAAGCAACAAGATCATTTGCATTAATCACTGCATACTGAGTATCAATAGAAGTGCCGCGCTCGGTTTTGGCTGAGATTGTATCGCCTACTTTAATGTGATTAGCTTCCTCGTCCTGGACTCCCTGATCCTGTTTTACTTCCGGTTCTTCCGGGGGGTACTCCACTTGGCTATCATGTGATTCCGCTAGGTTCTCTTTTTTAATTTCTTCTACAGGCTTAACTTCTTCCTGCACAGGACCAGCTGGCTTTCCGGGCTGGGTGGCACTTATGTATTCTGCCAAGGTCGGGGCAGTATATTGGGAGCCTTCCGGAAGTTTCTTTATTGCATCCATGACTGCCTTTTTGTATTGCCCTGGCAAATCCCCGCGATTCAACGCATCTTCTGGTAATCCAAGGTTAACGGCTATTCGCTTTACTTCATGTGCTACATCAAAAGGCTTTTTGCCCTCAATGGAGCGTTTCATTCTGCCATTAAAAGAGAACAGATCAGCATGAACAGAATCAGGGAATACTACGTCAACCGCACCATGTTTTCCCCTTTGTATTTTCAGTTTACGGTCAGGAGTAGGCTTCTTTTCTACCGGAGCGGGTTGAATCTCCGGCTTATTCTCCGCCACTGGCTGAACATTATTAACCTGCGGCAAACTCGCCTGTAGTTCTGGCTCGATATTTAATTGCCCTGCCTGTTCCTGCTTCTCCTGCGGAGTTTTAACTCCCTCGGCAGGGGTTTGTATTACCTCAGGTTCTTTCGCGGCCTCCTGCTTTAAATTAGGAGGTGCTTCGGTCGTAACATCTGCACTAGGAACAATTAACCGCTGACCGCCTTTATTCTGGACGACATAAAACTCAGGGGAAGTTTGATCTATAACCTGCAAGGGCACCCCGTTGGCCTTACTATAAACAGTTGCTATCGGGCTCGTTTCCGATGCTATATTTTTAATAGGTTTCACCGGTTTATCTGATATTACCTCCAATAAGTTGTCGATTATTGGTTTTTGGGCAACTGGTTTTGGAGTATTATCAACAGGCGGCAATGTTTCAACTAATGGAGGGGTTGTAGGTTTAATTTGTTCTGTGGAAATACCTGCTTCCTTGCGGTCCTTTATTGCCCTAACCGCATCGGTTGCTACACCAGCGCCACCAAATAACCCGCCCATAACTCCACCAGCATGAACGGCAGCAGTTTCTTCCGGGGTCCATGTTTCTGGTTTAATGTACCTGAGCACATCGTCAAGGAAACTGTGTTCCTGATTGGCCATGGACTTGTTTTGAATATTGGTCTGGATGAACTCTTCGCCGCCTTCCTGGACGGCGTTTCCTCCGACCTTAGCGGCAGCAGTTCCCACTCCCAATAATGCTTTTTTGCCAACGGTATTTGCAGCGTTCTTTAATGGCTGTGGGATGGGCGCAAACGAAAGAGCAATCTGTGGTATGTCCGTTATAGTTAGCTTTAAGTTCTCTTTGAAAACTTTGTCAGCTATCTTTTTAGCCGTATCTTCGTCATATCCTAATTTCTTGGCCTCGCTAAAAGCCTGACCTGCTTCCAAAAAACTTTCGCCTGATCGACTTGCGGCGGCACCAGCAGCAGCACCCGTCAATAATGCAGCCGGACCACCAGCCAAAGCTCCAGCTGCACCAGCACCTATGGCCGGAACCATTAAAGCTGTTTGGGCAGGAATGGATTGAGTTATGTTGGTTGCCCAATATTGAGGTTCCAGGAAAACTTTAAGTCCTAAATCATTTTCCTTCTCGGGGGATATAGGCTCTACCAAATGACCTCTACTAATACCTTCTCCGATGTTCTGTAGCTTACCTCCGAGCTCGTCTTTACCTTTCCATTCTAGGCCTTGGCCTACGTTTTGTATTGCTGTTCCAGTTCCGTACTGAATGCTGTCAATAAAAGCATCTAAGAAACCGTTATAGGGCTTTTTAGTTTCAGGAGTATTGCTCGATATCTTTGGCAGACTCAGCCCTCGTTCACTGCTTATTCCCGCTTCTATAAGTCCAGGTTTGGCAGAAATATTATTAATGGTATCTTTTGTTTTTGCTTGTGATATGGCTTGCGCCAGATCAAATGATTTGTCTAAACCAGCTTGATGTGCTGCAGGTGATGATATTGGCTGAATCTTTGCCGTTACTTTTTTAGCAGGAGCAGATTCAGTATAATCAAAAAGACTCTTTTTCTTATTCGTTGTAGTTGTGGTGCCCTTGGTGCTTGCTGGGGTTCCCACATAATCGAAAAGGCTCATTGGAGGTCACCACCTATCTATATTGTTCTCTCGGCAGGATGTCTATTGCTCGTTGCCATAACGGACGCGCCTTTAAACGCTCATTTTCTTTATTTTTAGCAGCTTCTGCTGCTTCAGCGGTAGCTTTTTCTATGATTTCAGTAATGGGTTTTATATCCTTTTCGTCAGTGCTACGGGTGCCACCATTGGCCAAAGACACCTTGTTTTGCAAGTATAGTAAAGGCTGAGCCACCGTTAATCCCTTGCGGGCAAAATCGGCTTCGCTGTCATATATAATGTTTTCAATCTCTTTGGGGTCAGTACCTTGGGCCAGCAGATTATCTATTGCTTGATAAGCATCGCCTAGAGATCCCGCAACTTCTTCCTTGTCGGATAATTTAGGAGTGCTGCCAGACCCGGTTTTCTTAGTAGCGTTATACCATTTCATGGCTAAATCCTCATTGGCCCTCTGTGTTTCCATCGTGTCATGTCCCGCTACCGGGCCAAGTGTCCCCGATAAACCAACGGCATTAAGGAAGTCCGTTTCTGGTACTTTGCCCGATACTGTCATATACTCATTAGCCCTCTTTAAAGCATTGTCTAAATCCATTTGCTCTCTAGCCATGGTCCGCATAGGTTGATCTGCGCTCCCTCCGGCCATGGTCTTTAGATTCTGCAGATAGGTTCCGGCCATGCCTGTTGCCTGGGAGATTAATTGCTTGGCCTGTTCGGTGGAAGTATCAGAGGTTTGCTGTATCAAGTTGTTTGGTAATAAGTCGTTTGCCATTACTGTGTACCTCCAATGACCCCGAACATAGACGCGGCATCCTGTCCATATAACCTAGCGAGTACAGCCTTTCTGTAGGCATCATCTGCAATAAACTTGTTCTGGTCAATCATGCCATTCATAGCTGCAAGCCCGAGGTTTATCATGTTCTGGTTGTACGACTGCTTAGCGGCTGCATCCGACGCTAAACCTTGACTATACAGGGGGAAGGCCTTGCCCATAACATCAGATAGGTAATTGGCCCTGAGATTAGCCTCCGAGTTATCGAATAGGCTATTTATTTGGTCTAGTTTCTCCACACTGGGGAGCTGCCCAAAAAAGCCCCTGCGGGCAAGATCATTCTCCGCATCCTTCTTGGCTTGTTTCCGTTGTACGGCCAAATTAGCAATCTGCGTTTCCAATATAGGTGCCAACTGGTTTTGTATGGTTTTGGTATAGGTCTCCAGGTCGGGCGTTGTTGTGGTTGGTTGCGTTATAAACTTAGGTGCGTAATCTTTCAAAAAGTCGCCCCAAATGCCTTCGAGGGGATCTGTTTTTTTGATTTCGGGAACAGGAACCATGGGGGCTTGTTCCGGAACGGGTACGCCCCAACTTGAGGCTAGTGTATTGGGGTCAGTTACAGCAAGTCTGCCGTCTACTATGCTTGTTCCCGGGAGGACAGCATCGCCGGGCTTCCATGTAAGTGTTTTTCCGCCTGTTGATGCGAGTGTTGTTTGTCCTGCGTTGGGGTCCCATGTAGCCGATGCACCTGGAATTTTACTTGCCCAGTCAGTTAGAAACGTAGCAGGGGGACTAATTTTGCCAGAATCGCTATTGCCAGATATAACACTTTCACCCCCACTGTTTAAAGGCGAAGCAGCAACAGGTGAACTTGATGTAGGTGCTGGCTTTTCCGGAGCCATTGACCCCCACCCCTGCGAATCTGCATAAGATTTAGCCGCCGTATAAGCATTGGCATCTCCACTATTAGCATAAGAGTTCAGCGCTCTGGCAGTACGTTCATAATCTGTTTCTCCCTTTTTGGGTGCTGTATAAGCCATTCAAAACACCTCCGATTAGTTAGTTTTAGCCATAAAAAAGAGCCCCGTTAAAGGCTCTTTGGGTTATTTGTTCAGTTGTTCTTAATTTTTTTATTTTATTAATTGATTTAAAACCATTTTTCGTGCGTATTCTCTCTCGTCTATAACTACTTGTGGGGCTTCCAGCGCCCTAAATGCAGCTATTTCCCTTAGATAGGCAAGGTTTTCGTCCTGATACCTTTCAACTCTTTGTTTATTTGCTAAGTGAGTTGACTCATGAACCAGTATCCCCGCCATAATGGGCGGGAAAAACCAATGGTCATTCTCCGCAAATTTTTTAAAAATCATGATTCTATGCAAATCAGGGGTAGCCGAAGCAAATGCGTCAAATTCGGGCGTTGTACCTTCTATTGAGTTTCCGTAATACTCAATAGACTTACAATTGTGGCATATCATTTCATAATCAGCCGGATCATATTTTTCCAACAGATCCAAAGCTTGGTTAACCACCGATGTGATTTTCCCACTGTCGTCCACTATGGTCGGCCTAACCAGGGTGTTTATTATAACCTGATTATTAATCCAATCAACATCGGCACCTAGGTATTCAGCAATAAACCTCAATGGCACATAAAAATGGTTATCCTGGTTTACAGCGTCAACCATATAGGTGTTGCCGTTAATGACCATTGGGCTCCGGACCATCTGGCCCGCCAGAGCAGGACTAACGAGCATTACAACCATTATTACAGCTAGCAAGTATTTCTTCACTTCTACCATCTCCTTTGGCTTTAGTTTATTCTATGTGGCGAGGAAATATCCTGCATGGGGACATTGTTCGTCATATGGGATGCTACGCTTAATTAATCTACTATGCCACATAAACTTGTCCTGTAATCTGCTGGAATTGGCTTGCTGTAATTTTTTCTTTCACAACAAAAATCTCAACCTGTTCAGGTGTGTAATATCCAGCTTTATAGTAAGAAGTAACGATTTTAAGCCAATCCATTACATCAGCCCCCCTGCTACTAAAGCCAGAAGCATTTGAGCATTTTGTTCTTCTGTTTGAGCCAATCTATCACTCAGAACTTGTTCTGTTTCGGTTAGAGGTTTATCTGTGTATTCATAGAATAACTCCCCTGTAGTTGGGTTAATGAATAACTCTGATTTTTTCCCTACTTGTGCATCTGAAGCAGGTAACGTATTGATTGCAACATTGGTGATAAGTGTATCATCTGTATAAGATGCTAATACTTTCGCCTTAGTTTCTGAAATTGGTGTGCTCACTATATTCACAATTTATTCCCCCCTTTTTATTTACCATAAAACTATTACTTGACCGTTTGCCCCATCTCCACCAGTATCGACCCCTAGTCCATTAGTTCCACTACCGCCACCAGCACCAGGGAAAAGGCCAGAACCAGGCGCAACATGTTCATGATACTGAGCACGAACACCGCCAACACCTAAACTATTTCCTCCATAATTACCATCACAATAAGCCGCTCCATCGCCGCCAGAAGCGCCATCACCGCCTTTAAAACCTACGCCACCGCCATTACCCCCAACACCTTGCGCGCCATCAGCAGCTTCATAATTATAACAACCACCACCGCCTCCACCGCCATAGGCAATATAAGCACCAAATGATGAATTACCACCGCCAACCCCATTAATATATGTGGATGTGCCATTCCAATACCCACCAGCGCCGCCAGCACCAACCACAACAGCAATTTCTTCATTAGGTACTACAGTGAAAGAATCGATATAAACACCGCCACCACCGCCGCCTCCAGCTACAGCCGCACCACTGCCATTAATATCACTACGACCGCCACCTCCACCAGCACCAACAATTAATGCGGTAACTTGGGTTACACCAGCAGGAACCGTAAACGTATAAGTTCCGGGAGTCGTGTAAGATTGCGAATCATGAGGTATACCTAAAACCTTACCATCCCCCGCATTACCGCCATAATATCCTTGTGGGATTGTTTGATCGGTTGTATTTGGAGTGATTATTGTTCCAGAACCAACTTTGTTAGGCATTGTTCCTGTTATATCCCCTGCGTCCACACTCGCTGTCTTTCCAAGGAGAAGGTCGGACGTTGTAGCATCTCCGCTACCCCCTTCACCCTGTAATATAAAATTTGTGCCATTATACCTCAGAGTGTAGATACTATTGGCCTTTAGAGCGGCATTATAGCCATTTGCTTTTTTAATAGCTTTTGCCCCAGTACTGCACCAATCCAAAGTACAAGCACCTGTGCTGTCAGCATTAACCAATATGCTTATTGGCAGTCCCTCAACCAGAGAGGTTATGGCAGGAGATGATATAACATAGTCATTGCCAACATTTGTGGTGATACCGGCGTAACGTGCCTGCGCAAGTTGCTCCGCAGAGTCTAATTTATCATAAGTTATCGTCCCGTCCGGGATTTGGTTTAAAACAACTCCCTGCAACTGTGACAGCAAATAAGCATCATAAGAAACTAATTCCTCAATACTTTTCGAAGGGGTATCAAACCAGTTGGTCTTGCCGGTTATGGCTTTAACAACCTTCCCGAACCACGACAATATCTGCGTAAGCGTTCCGGTATTATTCCCACCTGCAAGGGTAGGATCAACAGTGCGATTTCCTATTTTGCCATCAGTAACAGCATCATCGGCTATTTTAATAGTAGTAATAGCACTATTAGGTATATTGTCTGCAGTTATCCCGCCACCCTCCTGCGTAGGGTCAAGATTCTTTGCTATCTGGTCGAGATCGTACTCGATCTGATCCGGTCCGCCAGTTCCAGCCGATTTCTGGCCGGGAGTACCGTTAAACGTACGAGAAAATTTCATATTATTACCTTCACCCCCTTGGGCCTTTTCCGTTTGAACTCAAAAGCTATGCCGTAAATTATTGCCGCTTCATCTAACACGTTTCTTTCAAACACAATTGAAACCCTATCCCCTGCCATGCTTACCTTGATCTCTTTTTCAATCATGTCCAGCCATCCCCAATATGCTCCCCATTCGCCTCCCCATACGAAGGAATCATCGAATGTTATATTGTTGACGCTCACGCTATCATAATCAACATTGTTGTAATCGCAGATTATATCTATGTCAACTGCGCTTAACCCTTCTGCTCTTTGGTTGACCGCGAATAATACCTTGCTTATCTTCTTCCTGTGGAATGGATACCCCAAAGAATATCCTTTTGTATGAGCTTTCCAATGGATAGCCTTGTAACAATCGTTGACAATATCCCAGTCATTCTCACCTACATCCATGGTAAGAATGTAATTGCCTGAAGCAGCCAATATAGTACCATCGTTCAGTTGATACATATTGTTGATTTCCAAACCATCATATATAGCAAATGCCTTTAATTCCCAATGATAAACCAGTAGCTTGTTATTCCTGGCATTGGCAGCATCATCACCGTATGCCAGCATATATTTATTACTGTTTTGGTCGTACATTGAGAACATCGTGTCTCGATGGGCAATGGCTTTAATTATGCTGCCCACCTTATTGTTTGATAGATTTCGAACCGTTTCATTGCCGGTTACCATTACGATATTGTAATCCAATATAGAAGGGCTAAGCGCATAAATACCACCCAAACCAACGAATGATAGGGTATTAGGGGTTAATATTGCTGTCCTTCCGGCAGTAATCCCCTGAGTTAATGAGAGCCTTTCCCATGTAGCATCGGTTAAAGGGTCTACTCCCTTCCATGACCAGCCGCCATTAAAATACATTGGGACCATAGCTGATCCAAACAATGACAGTGATGTAATAGGTCCATCTGAGGTTGATGGGTACAATTTTGAAATGGCCTTGAAGTATGTTGGATCGCTGGCCTCGGAGTAATATAAACAGGTCATATCAGTGGGATCTCCGGCGGCGAATATGCGCAGGCTCTTTGGATGCCAGATGAATTTCCTGCATCTTTTAATGGGGTCGAGGTCATTGCCTGCCCCTGTATTTGCTGTAACCTCAGCTAAGATTCCAACCCCTGCAATAGTGTTGGCGGAAGTAGGGGCAGAAGTTAAACCAGCACATGTGCCATTCGCTATATTGATATTCAGTGTGGCATCGTTCACGGCTGCTGTTAATGCTGTCAAAACTACCGAAGCATCAATGCCGCTGACAGCAAACTTAGCGGTTACGTCCGTATCTGCCTTAAGGGCAGTTCGTATTTTGCCGGCTACCTGGGAGGCGGTATCATTTAAAGCAACTGCAACTGAAATCGTTTTAGGTGAACCTGTCATACCTTCAGCAGTTACAATAACTGTGGCATTACCGGCAGTACTAATAGTTCCAACTATGGTAGCTGTTTCAACCTGGCAAATGCCGCCATACACCCAATATTTATCTACTCCACCCTCTTTCCCGGTGAAATAGAATCTATCTTGATAAATATAGTATCCAATGTTCTTATCGCTGAGAGCCAATATTAATGTTTCCTTGCCGTCGGTATTATCGATCAAGTATAAAGACGTGCCTATGATGGACAGCAATGTAGTCGTACCATCTTTTCTTTCCCACGGGATTAATTCTTCAACTGTACCTGTGTATTTGCGTATAACCTCGTAAGTATCATCCTCCACGGGCTGAGTAGTCCATGCAACGCTTATGGTGGCTTCCTTGGATGTTCCGTCATAATCGCTAATGGTTCTTGTCTGTCCTGCAACAAGTATTATGAACCCGTTATACCTGTCATTAACAGCAGATGCGGTACTATCTAATTTGACTTTTACATTAGTCATGCCGGTTTGGGCGGGACATTTACCAGAAACTTTTAAAGGGGAGGTTCCCTTTCTGGTAGAGAAACTTCCCCTTTCACCCAGATCAATATTAGTGGCTTCTCTGAGCTCGTTGTCGGCCAGACTATCTGGAGATACGTCCTGATTAAGTCCACCAGAGAAGTCCAGATAGGGTTTAATGAGTTTTGCCAATCGAAACCACCACCTATACCCGTCTTATTTTGTGCTTCAGCTTAAACTTCTTCTTTCTTTCCGCGATACTTTTGTTGAGTGCTGTGTAAAACTCCTGCATCCTTAGATTACCGAGGGTATTGGGGGCCGCATTATCTTCATCGCCAAAGGTTAATTGGCGATATGCCATATACAATTTGCATGGCTGATAAAAGACCGGGTCAATATTGACCACATCATTGATTGTGGCAATCTCGGAAGGCAATATGAAGTAATGCAGCTTAAAGTTGCCGTCGGTATTAAATATGATTTGATCGTCGTCTATCTCATGGTCTTTATAACGTTCATCAAGGCGGTCAACTGTACTGGTCATAGTAGATGAATTAAACTCTTCCACCTTATGGATCCTGTCAAAATCAGTAGGCAGATCATAAGATTCATGGGCAACCGAGTTGGGATAATCCTTGGTCATTTTAATCATGGCATCGGTCCCCAGTTTTTCTGTCAAGAACTCGTTCACCCAGATCAAACCATTAGCACTGGTTATATTGTCATCCTCAGTCAATGTTTCTGCCGCTGTAAGTAATTGTAATGCGGTTTTTGACACGCAGAGCACCCCCCTTTTTTCAGGCAATTAAAAAACCACCCCGTAGGGTGGTCTAGTTTAAATTTCCAAGCGCTTGGTAATTTAAAAGTATCTCTGATATATCTCTTTGCGTCTCGGCCCACTTAGGTGAGCGTAAATCATTGTGGTTTCTAATTTTGCATGGCCTAACAGGGTCTGGATCCCTTCCATCGGCGCTCCGTTATTGAGTAAGTGAGTAGCAAAACTATGCCTAAGTTTATGGGGATAGACATTGGCTTTTACTTCTGAGTTCTTAGCTACTCTCTTTACTATGTAGCGTATCATTTCAATGCTTAGCCTGTGCGGTTTTCGCTCAGTTACAAACAGCGCTACGTCCGTATCCTTACGGCTATTTAAATACTTCCTGAGCCAGATGGCAGCTTTAATAGAAAAGTAAACTTCCCTCTCTTTATTTCCTTTCCCGAGCACAATACAAGAACGGTTGTCCCAATCAACGGCGTTACGGTTTAATCGATGCACTTCCCCTGCCCTACAGCCAGTGCTATAAATAAACTCTATTAGAGCGTGTTCTACTGGTGCCTTGCAACCCTCTTCAAGTATTACCGTATCTTCCTCACTCAAGGCCTTGGGTATTGGTTTTCCTAATTTGGGTTCCTTCAACTTCCTGGCCGGATTACCTGAGCAGTATCCTTCCTCGTTTGCCCAGCGGAAGAATGCTCGAATAGCCCTAACTCTCCCGCCTAAACTGGAAGGTTTAAGGTGCCCGCCTTTCTCAACCAGATATGTTTTAAGATCTGGCAGGGTAATCTTGTCCAATTCAATGTCACCAAAGTGCCTGAGCAATAAATTGTTTTGGATTTTGTACCCTCTAAGAGTGTTTTTACTAAAGCCCTCGATCTGTTTGTCCTGCTCATATAATGTCCACGCCTCTGATAAATTCATAACTGCCCCTCCTTGCTCCGACTCGTTTAGTGTGTCTTTAGTATAAACTGACACTTTTTATGTGTCAAGAACTATTTGACACTTTTATCGGGTCGCTTTATAATCAAGGAGTGGAGGTGTTATGTTTGCCGGTAAAATCCAATTTAAAAGCTATACTGGATAAAAATGGGGTTTCTATACGCCAGGTATCCAGAGACATTGAATATCGTTTTGAGTCTGTTAGGCAGTTATATAACGATGAAATGGAACGATACCCCAAGGATCTTCTTTATAAACTTGCAATATACCTGGACATTCCAATTAATGAACTACTAATCATCGAAAAGGAAGAGCCGGTCAAATAGACCGGCTCTCTATGCTCTGGCTTCCATATCATTTCTTGAAACATCTGTTATAAGCATCTTGTTTACCCTCTTCGGTCAGATGTGCATATATCATTGTACTGTTTAAATTACTATGACCAAGCAGCTGGCGTATGGCCTCTAATGGTGCCCCGTTATTAAGTAGATGCGTAGCATAAGAGTGGCGCAATTTGTGTGGGTATACATTTTTGGTCATACCTGCCCTTTTGGCAATACGTTTTAGAATATAACGCATCATATCGATACTCAGGCGATGTGGGGCTCGTTCAGTAACAAACAAGGCTTCATCATCATCTTTCCTGTATTCCAGGTACTCTTGCAGTAATTCTTTACAGGGTTCACTGAAATATATTATTCTACGCTTTCCACCCTTCCCCATAATATTAATTGAATTGTTTCCCCAGTTAATGTCATTGCGGTTGATTTCCCGGATCTCTCCAGCTCTACATCCAGTTGCAAATGAAAATTCCAATAAGGTTCTTTCCATTAATGACTCACAACCACTTTTTAATTTAATAATCTCTTCATCCGTTAGATATTTAGGGGTTTTGTCTTTTATCTTGGGTTCTTTTATGGCTGCCATAGGGTTAACTAGAATATGATGTTCCGTAAAGGCCCAAGTAAAAAACGCTTTCAGGAATCTTATTCTCCCAGCTAGGCTGCTAGTTTTTAAATGTGTACAACCGGCGAGATAGTCCTTCAATAAGTTTGCGTCAACTTTGTTTACCTCAATATCCCCCGCAAATTTTAAGAGCAAATTAAACTGTATCCCATGTGCTCTAATTGTCTGTGGAGAATACCTTGCGATAGTTCTGTCTCTTTTGTAGATAAGCCACAGAGCATTAAGTTCCATGATATTACCTCCTATATTTTGTAGGTATATTATACCATTAGAACTAATGTTCTTACAACTATCTATTGCCACTATTGTGCCAGCGCTATTCCGATACCACAACAGTCCATTCCTCATTCCCCATCAAAACCTGTGCTTCTTCTAACGTCAACACCTGCAACGCCTCAATCCCTGTCGGTGCATACTGCGGGTCGTGGCAAATCCACTTGCTACCGGCTACGCTCTTTCTCGCAGACTCAGGGCAGATATTGACAGGTTCATCGTTGACCATAATTGAGGTTGGATATATACCGTATGTTATCATAGCCCGAACCTCCTTCGGTTGTTACCATATAATTGTTTTACTTCTGTGGGGGAGAGGGTCTTGTTGAAATCAGCATTTATGTAGTATATTTGTGCGCTATATGATGTTAGTATTCGATTAACACCAAGTCTATGCTGATTAAGTTGTATTAATCCATTTGTTAATGCATTTGTTGTGACAATAAGATTGCCATTTAGATATAACCTTGCCTTTTTATCAGTATGGTCATAAGTGCAGACAACCATATATTTTTTAAAAGCTGATATTATTGTTGATGCTGACACATTAGAAGCATCTCCTGAACTATCAAAAGCATTTATATATAAAGTGTTATCAAGGACGTATATCCTAAACCCATCAAGTGAAGTGCTGGGGTCATAGTATGAAAGAACTTTGGTTCCGGTAATATTGGGAATACTAAACAAAGTTAAAAATGAAAAACTTGTATTTGCAGGATTAATTGCCGCGTTTCTAACCCCATAATCATCCACCCCATCAGTACCCAACCCATACGGACTCTGCCACCCACTAGCCCCGCTATACGCAAAGTTGTTCAACTTCATGTGCCTGCCATTCCCGCTGTAATCCTTCCAGTAATACTTATTATCGGGGTTGCAAAGGACTTGCTTTGTACCCTCCCAATAGGCTGTACCGTCTGCGGTGAGGATTGCGTCCATTTCGGTTGCGGTGGGTTCGTTGCCTGCGCCGAAGATTGCAGTTAAATTATAAGCCATAAACCCATCAAAATAAGCAACACACGAGGCGGATGCTATACTGCCTATATGACATTTTTGATATGGAGCACTAATATCGACTATTTTGTGTATTGCACTTTTAGTCTGCCATTGATTTAATTTCGTTGTGTCAAACGTAAGACTTCCTTGATTTACTTGAAAAAATAAATTCCCGGAAATATAAGATTCGACAAAAACCGAAGCCTTATAATACCACACATCCCCTATTTCGAATATATAATCCTGAGAAACATATCCATTATCATTAACAGGCGTTGATTTCATTGATGTTGTGCCAAACAAAGAATGTTCTGTACTAGCAACGACATTACCTGTTGCCGTCCATCCTGTTAAATCGCTTTCAAAATCGCCGTTAATACAACTCTGATTCAACCCATACCAAACCTGCCCACGCTCCCTAGCATCCCACCACGCAAGGACGTTTTGCTTTAGGTTCGGAGGAATGATGGGCTTTTTCTGCATCATTAATTTTTGTGCAGGATTCATCATATCCGCACCCCCTACAATGTCCCTATGCCAAGTTTAAAGGTTAGTATTGCCCCATCTATGGTAGTTTCTCCACCTAAACATTTGGCTTTGGCATATATACTTGTATCTGCGGCGGCAAGGCTAAAGTCTATGTTATAACCAAAACTTTCAGCAACGCAGTTAGCACCTTCATCTACTAACGTGGGGACTGACACTTTGCCGATATATCCAGGTAAAGAAGCATCGTCTTGGTCGAAAACTGCGTTAGTTGCCTGTGCTGTAGGGCTTACGTTGTATAGGTATATTTCGTACCCCATACCACCACTAAATACAGCGGCTTGGTCAAGGGTTGCTATAATACTATAAATAACTCCGCTTGCTCCTGCCGCTAATAATGAGGTTAAATCAAACTCCATTATTGCCCCTGCATCTGTGCTAACTACATCATTAGCCGCATGTGCCGCACCTGTTCCGATTGTTATGGTTGAAGAAAAGGATTCTCTTGTATTACTTCCAGCTAGCTGAACAAGAGCACCCTCAGGTTGTTGTATCTGATATTCAGTTCCCGCTGGCATCGCGTCAAGTCCACCAGTGAATTTATAATATTCACCACTTGGGGTAACTCCGACAACATCAGCACCATCACCGGTTGTAACAGAAGCGGTAAATTCATCTAATCCATCAATAGCAGCTGCAACTAACGTGGCAGTGTTTTCTGTGTCATCCGGCATGCCACCAGTCATGCCTAAACTGACCGTCAATACTTGGCCAGATAAAGCTGCGGCTAAAGCATCATCTCCGGAACCTTCTATCACTTTGGCCAAATAGGCCCTTCCTGCCTCCCCTGCGGTTGCAACCGTCACGGTAATAACAGAATCCCCAACCTGTATTTTGCAGGTTGCCGCTTCTGCCGCATGAGCGCTTGCAAAAGTCAAGGTATTACCATCGTTATCGGTAATGGTCCTGACATATTGAATGCCCTTAATGTCAAAAACAACGACTTTGCCAATAAGCATATCATTGGAAAAATTCTTAGTGGTGTCCTGGAGAGTGGTAGCGCTCCCGCCTGTTGCTATTCCAGCAATATACCCGCCAGTAAAATTACCGAATTTATCCTGCATTATTTCATCCCCTCCCAATGGCCGCAGGAGAAGTGAGGTATACCCACTATGCGGTCGTATTTATCCAGGGCAACATCTTCGATCTTATCTCGTATCTCTTTGGCTCTACGTCTTTCAGCCGCTTCTTCTGAGCGTTCTAATTTAAGTATGTAATCCTCTAACCTGATTCGTTGCAGGTCATTTTCATGGAGCTGGGTCAGCACCCGGGCATCCAGCTCCCCAAGGTTAATTGTCATTACCAGGTGGTCGTTGCGGTGAAGTTTGTATTTCTCCTTTACAGGATCGAACGATAAAACAAGAGCCGGGTCGATTTCTCGAACCCGGCTTGCAATATCGAACATATCACCAGGGATATATCCATTATTCATATTGACCTCCTAAGTAGCGTATGAGGTAGGATGAATAGTGTCGGATGCGGCCTCGTCTATTATTATATATTCTATCTCGGCCATACATGCAGGAGTAGCGGCAGTAGTACCATTTGTAATGGAATAGGTAATCAATTCGCCCTCTGCACGTTTTTTGGCGGCCTCCACCAATGAAAAGGCTTCAACCACTGCAGCATCAGGAAAAGCAACTGTATCGCTATAGGTTTTGGCAGTTATCAAGGCAGTAGATCCTACCTCAAACAACCACGCGCTGGTATTGGCGGCGTCTATTCCGGCATCGTCACCCTGGGGAATTATCGAGATATTTACCAACTCCAATGCGCAAGGGCATCTTGCTAATACAATATCCGCTGCGTCAACACCGGCAGCAAGCGCAGCTATAGGTACAAAAATGGACCTTTTTTTTAGGGCTTGACCTACATTTCTGGGTTGAATCAAGGATTTCACCTCCATTTATTTATCGGAAAGGCAGGGGAGGAAAAACCTCCCCGCTCAAACTAGGCAGTTGCTAGGTCAACTAATGCGCAGTTGTGACTAGGAGCCTTGCATCCCAGGGTTGCATAGTAATACAGGATGGCTTCATAAGCATCCACGCCGCTTACACGAGACAAAACAGCGCCATCTTCCTCCATCCACTCGATGTCAGACATTCTATATATTGCCAGAGAACTTTCATCCAGGAAGTAAATACGGCCAGGCATACAGTGACGGTCAACCACCAAAGGCTTCTCGTTGTATTCAAGGGCGGTGAAGCCTCCGTCAAGTTTCAGGTTGTTAACAAACCGTCCGTCAGCTTTAACCAACGCCAGATATTTACGTCTCTGAGTATAATCGGTCATGATAAGGGAGATTTCTCCACCTTCGCCCTCGGCGGTATCAAACCCCTGCTGCATTAAATCAAGAGTAAGTTTACGGGCAGTTCCGCCATTTGCCAGATAGCCGGCTTTCCAGAACTCATTGCCGGCAGTGGCACGACTGATACCGCCAACACTCATAGCGGTTGTTACCAACCCGTAACCGGCATTATTCTCGTTGACGATACCACGGAGGCCCATCATGGCCAGGCGATAGTTGCCAGCACGAACAATGAGGTCATTGTCGGCAACGGTGCCATCCAAAGCTGCAGCCATTGTCGCGGTAAGAGCAGTGGCCCTGGCAGATACTGCTAAGGCTTTAGCGGCGGCTCTACCGTCACCAGCCGTTACACTGGCAGGATCAACAATATCAATCAGCATGCCTTTTTGAATATACAATGCACTCGGATTATCAATCGTCAAGGTTGTACCGGTACCAGGGTCACCATTTACCAAACCGATAACGCCAGTTCCGTCACCGTGGAGCTGGACATTAACCTCTTCTTTAATATCCTTGGTAGCTCCTTCAATTTCTGAGTCAATAGCCCGGACAAATGCGTATTTGTCTTTGCGGCTGGCCTTAATTGCAGGACCGGGAATCTGGATTCTGGCATAGTTGTAAGCGCAGTTATAAACTGCCTGGTCGTATTGCTGGTATCCAGCGGTGGGGAGAGTACCATTTTCAGCCCTGGCACCTACACCAGAGTTGCGGCCAGTGTGCAAGGGGACGATGGCCTTTTTACCGCCAACATCTTCCTCATTCTTGGTCAGTCTTTTCATCAGGATGCTGGAATTGTTGAATTGGGTCTGAATTGGTCCTAAATAATCCTCTTTGAGAATATCGTCTAATATAGTTAAGCTAGTTCCTGGCATTTAAGATCACTTTCCTTTCAATTAAATTACGAAGCACCCAAGCGAGCCAAAGCTGATAGTTTGGCGTCTCTGAGTGTCGCCGGTTTATTAATTTGCACTGGTGGAGCTCCACTCGAACCGCTAACTCCTAGCGGCGGAGGAGAACTGCTCTTGTCTATTTTGGTTTTGACATACTCGGTCACTCCATCGGTTTTGGCCGATTTCAACTTCTCATTGAGTTCATCGATTTGCTTCTGCAAAGATTCAACTTTGGGGTCGTGGTTCATGGCCTTCCAGGCTGCTTCCGCATCATAGATGCTGTTTTTCATCATGTATTCGGCCACTTTTTGCTTGTCGAATCCATCTTTTTGGTACTTGGCAGCAAGGCCATCCATGTATTGGTTGAATTTCGCGGTCTGTTCTTGCTGCTCAAGAGACTGCCCTTTCTGCTTAACTTCCTGTTCCTTTGCAGCTATTTCTCGTTGCTTATCCTCTAGTGCAAGTTCTTCAGGAGTCTTAGGTTCATAAATCCCTTTATTCTCGTAGAACTCTTCTAATTTTCTAAGGGTGCCAATGGGATCGCGTTCGAAGGCCGCCGATAATTGGAGTGCCTTTTCGGCTTGCTCCTTGTACGGCTTGAATTGCTCTACTTCCTGCTGAAATACCCGCCTTTCCTCGGCCAATGTCTGGGTCTTTTGGGTGTAATCCTTTTGCATCATCGAGCCTTTTTCGAGCTCGCTTATTTGCTCAAAGGTCAATTCCCGGCCATCAGGCAATTTGTAAACAGTCGGTATGGGTTCATCTGGGTTAGTCGTCGTCGCTTCATTCGTTTCAGGTGTCTTTTCGCCAGGTTGAACGGAATTATCCACCACCGTACTCTCCTTGGGTACTTCGGCAGCGGGTTTCTGGTCGGTTCCGGCTTCTTGACTTGCCTGAAACTGTTTGAGGAATGAAGATGACGCTTTGAACTCATCCCGGGTCATACTGGCATCTGCTGCAGGCGGAGTAGTTTCTGCAGGAGCAGCAGCAGTATTGGTATCAACAGGAGCAGGGGCGCCACCAGACGGGACACCGTCATCTGCATCAAACAGTGGGTGATTTCTCCAAGATGTCAGTCTGTTGGCTGTTGTGAAACGCATAAATAAAATCCTCCTTATGCACTGCCTATACGGCTTGGTGCTATATACTTGGGCAATAAAAAAGCGACTCCCGATTGTGGGTTAGTCGCAGGGGCCACGTTATTAAGTTCTCCTATGGTTTGCCCGAAGGCAAGACCGGCACAACAAGGAGAGTTATTGTACCGGCCCGGGTGGACTTTGTTGAACTGGTTGGGGCGACTGTGGCGGCTGTGCTTGGCCTTGTTGTTGGGAAGCCGCCGCTATTTCCTGCATCATCGCCAATACCTCTTGGGTTCGTTGTTCAGGCGACATAACTAACAATTGCTCAACTATGTCAGGCCTAGTCTGTTTTAGAAATTGCATAAAGTCTGCTACTTCCTGTTCGGTTGGCATTTGCTGTTGGACTTGTGCCGATTGTCCCTCAGGTTGGACATTGCCACCTCCCGGCTTAACGGGTTGAGTGGGTGTAGCCGGTGGCTTCAATGCCTCCTGGTGCATCAAACAATGCGCGTCAATTATCTGTTTAATGCCATCGTCCAGCATTTCATAATCAGTGGTCTTTCTCATACGATTATGCTCATAGAAGTGGGCCTCGTGGTTATGCCAGTCTAATACCTGAACCTCTTGACCAGTCTTTAACTTCTCGTTCTCTCGCTGGGCCTGGTTGCAATCCAGGGCATTATCCTGGTAAATATCGTCTACGCTACCAAACTCCAGATACTTAAGAGCCTTGGCGAAGTCTGGCCTGCCTGTGCGTGGGTCAGTGAAGAATCCCGCGGTCAACATTTCCATAACCATGCTTTGTTTGGCAGCCTTGCTGCTTGGCATAGCAGATCCAGCTTCAACCGTCAGGGTTAGATTGGATTGCAGGTCGGCTTTCTGGAAGTCAACCCATTCTATCTTGTTATCCTCACCGACTATGGCAAAGCCTCTGTCCTCATCGTAATTTTCCTGACATTCTTCAAAGTCGTTCTGGAATACCTTCGCATAACCAGCTTCAATATTGGTGATTAGAGGCCGGACAATATCATCGTCCTTCTCCTGCAGGAAGTTGATAGCCTTGCCACTGGTAGCATTGGCCGTATCTTTGCCGAATGATACCTTGTTGATCACCGGGACGATCTCAAACTGTGCGTCCAGTATTTCCAGTTCCTTGAATATGGCATTATCCAGTGAAGGAACCGTTATGGGAGAAATTGCCCCGCGAACATCGGCGCCAGGTACCAGACTCTCGATAAATATCCCTGGTTCAGTCGTGTAATCATCAATGTCTATCCGGGAACTGTCATAAACAGAAGGCGGGTCATTATAAAGGTCATTGTGCATTTCTATTTTACTTAACAATTGGTTCCACCTACGTTGGATAGGGATAAGATCATCGATAATACCCTTGGGAAAGAACTGGCCAGGTATATTGATTAGATTAAAGTCAACGATACGGATCTTGGGGCAAGCTTCCGGCTTGCCTAACAATTGATTACCTGCCCAACGGTACTTAATACCCTTCGGGAACCTTCTGCAAGGGAGGATATACAACTCTTTAACCGTGACTGGATTGGCAATATCCTTCTCGGTTTTACGCCTGTTATCGCCAACGGCACCGCTTAAACTGGCATTTAATCCAGTGAGTTGCGTTTCCTTCTCGCTCTGGACCTCAACCTCATACAGTTCCCATACTTCTTCTGCGTCCATGATCTCCGCATCACCAATTATGGTCATGTCCTTAAGCCGTTTCTTGCCAGGCTGCGGGTAAATATTGAATGGAGTACGAAGAACCAGGTCGGTATCACCCGTTGACACATCGATCTTATCCAGCGGTACTCCTTGGTCGTTCTGCGGCTTGCCATCAGGAGTTAATCCCTTGTCTGTGTTCATTAACTCCAACATACGAGGGTCATCGTCAACTAATCTTTCGCCCTTTTTGGGGTTCCAGAACTGCTTATAGTAGGCTTTGCCGCAAGCGACCATCCAACCAACCATTTCCGGGTGAATATTGTCTAAATCAAGCATTTGCCAGTGATAAACCTCTAATTTTATAGCTGCTCTGGCTGCCTGAATGTCGTTCTCTTCCCTCGAATGAGCTTGAGCATCAGGGATTGGCTTATTTTTAGTTAATTTAGCCATGATTGTGCGATATACAGGTAGTATTCTGTTATCGACTATACGCACTACCCATTCCGGGTCGTACTCTACCGGTACCCGGTTTAATTCACCGGTGTGACTGTTGACCTTTACGAGCTGGTCACCGGCTAAAAATGCTAAATTGAGCATCCATTGGCGCTCTTTTGCGCGTTTGGCCTTGGCGCTTTGGGTAAAGAACTCATTACCGTATGTAATCAGGTCTTGATCGTCTTGAATATCCTTCATTTGCATTGGCGGTTACCACCACCTTTCAGAAAATGTAAAAACCCGCTTTTACACGGGCCCGGCTGACTACTTCTTAGGTTTTTCTGGTTTCTTCGGGGCAGGCGGCTTCTTAGGTGCAGCTGGTTTCTTAGAGATCTCCGGTTCCTTTGCTTCCATGGTCTGTGCTTTTATCATAGTATTAGCGGCATGTTCCCCATTAATAACGGTTTCCTCAACCGCCTCATAATCTCGGTCAAATATCTCAGGTCTAACCGGGCACCTTTCGCCATTCTCACTGGTTATAATCATGTCACCAGGGAATACAGCTATAGGACCGTCAATCGTCCGTATTGCAGGGGCAAATCCCTGTAATTCATGCTTTGTCTTTTCCATCTGGTCAGGTGAATATGCTACCCCATTAAACAGCCAGCAATCTTCCATGCCGGGGGTGTAGGGTTCAGCGTCAATAGGTGATTGTTTCTTTCTGAATTTCGGCATCTATTTATCCTCCTTAAATCAAACTATAATCATCGTTTATTCGCTCATGTTAGTCATGAGCGATCACCGCCTCTCGGGTTATTTACTCCCTTTGTGGCCAGTGCCTTTCTTTAAGGTGCTTCCTTTGCCCTTGGTTTTACCCACTTAGCTCACCTTCTTTCCATGCGCTGATGCGTTCGCCCATGCGCTCCAATGCCTCAAACAGCCAGGCCCAGGTATTATTCATCAGCACTACCTTCCGTTAAATTAATCTCCCGGAAGTTTCTTCTCAATAACATCAAGCAGCCGGTGCACGATCTTAAGATCAGCATCCCGGCTTTGGTTGTCCATCTTAGGTTTAATGAGATTGTTTTTGTCCAGGAAGTCAACCAACTCATTGACATGGGATCTCGGTATAATAATATCGAAATCCTCTTCTTTTAGAGCTTCCATTTGGTTATACTCGCCAGACTTCAAGTGCCCAATGTTTCCTGTTGCATGGTCCCACATCCAAAAACCATTGATATACTGTTTCATCTATTCCCTTCCCGCCTTCTCGGCCATCTCAATTATCCTGGCGTCATTCTGCCGCTTGCTAGTGGGTTTTACTCTATCTGTCCTGGATTCTATTGCCTGAGCCTGCTTGACCTCGGGTAAGTCTCTGGCCATCAGTCTATCGAGCAGGTCTTTGCGCTCTGCTTGCCAGGTTGACTGGGCTTGTTTAAAGGATTGGGTAACTGACCATGTGGAATACATGCCCATGAGGGCTATGAGTGCCAATGCGATTATGAATATTGTTTGTGTCAAATCTCTCTCCTCCTTATCCGTATCTCTTGGCCTTCTTCTTCTTGGAAAGGCTCTCAATGTGGTCGTGAATTTTCTTTGCGTCACCCGTTAGGACTTCCTTGGGCTGTTTGATTTTTGTGGTCTGCTGCCAGCGTATCTCATCACCTATCATGTCGGAAAAAAGCTTGTCATCATGCTTACCGCTTTCGGCATCGGGCCTATTGTTCTCGTCATAAACAAAACTGAGCATTTCTTGTAAGGTCGGTATATCGTTGTAGCACTCGATACATTCATCGACGCTTGATGCAGACTTATCAATTATCACGGGTCTGGTGTTGCCGTCTGTTTTCCAACCGAATTGCTTTTTGAGTTCTTTGCCCATAGAATCATATTTCTTACGGACATATTGCCGTGGATACCCCAACCTTTCCAATTCTTCAATCGGAGCCGTATTCCAGTTCATTTCGATCCCGATTAAGGCATCATTGAAGTATCGGCCTAAACAGTACATTTGCCAGGTAAATGGCTTGGAGTTCATCAGCTGCATATCAAGGGTTGCACATCGGTTTCCGGTTACATTGTTTATGACGGTGCCAGTGTAGAAATCTTTACCCTCACCTTTGGTATCTCCACCTACAACAAATGGATAACCGAATTGAGGTTCCTCATAAAGCCGGATCGGCCCTTGTAGATCGTCGACCCATTCAATGGAGTAGTCCAGTATTTTGTCTTTTGTATCCGGGTCATTCCACTTAAAGTTAAAGCGGCCCACTTTATATGGCCGCTCCTTGTATAACTGTTTAAGGTATTCAATTCTTAGCGCTACAACCTCTTTGTCAAACACGCAGCGCCCGGATGCAAGGAATGACTCTTCTGCGTAGCATGGGTATTCCTGCTTTACCAGGGCTTTCAGCTCGACCCATTTATGGTAGTACCAATATATCTGCTGCCAGTCTAGGCCAATGTCATTAAGCAGCCACTTACAACGATAATAGGCCCATTCCTTACTGGTATCTTCCCATTTGCCCTTTATTGCTGCCTTGACGTTATCCTTAAACTCCTGTTCCTTAACATCACTTTCGAAATTGAGGCAGTATTCAGAGGTCCGCCACCATGCGTAGAACTTCGGCTCCCACTCATTATCCTCGTCCCATAGATCCTTAAATTGGTTGAAGCCATTAGCCGTGCTTTCCAGGATCTTGATACAAGACTTGGTAAGCGCCTGGCCTAAGCTGGCCAGCATATCTATAATGTTGTCCCAGAACGCAGCCTCGCTGCCATGGAAGAAGTTCAAGGTCTTGGATCGGCCTACTCCTTTTTTCCCTGCCGTAGCCACACGCCAAACAGAATTGAGCTTGTCAAATAGGAGCTCCCTGCGGTTGTTGTACTTCTCATGCGGCTTTAGCTTGTCGGGGAACTGGTCATAGGGGAATTTAGCCTTATCTTGAAATATAGCCTCGGTATTGTCCCCATCATCGGCCAACGTGTATCCGGCAAAGTTGCGGCGGGTTATGCTGCAGGCCAACTGATAAGCGGTAATAATAGAGGTAAAGCCCTGTTGTCTGCCTTTAAGAATCAGAAACGCAAGGGTTAGACGTTTTCCGGCGGTGAAATCAGCTATGGCCTGGTTAAGATCATCAATGAAGTCTTGTTGGACCTCGTTTAAAAAGAAAGGAACCGTCTTGCGGTCCTTATCAACGATAATCATTGCCATTTCAACTAGGTATTCGGGGTTTTTGTGTACCTCTTCTCGCAAAGCTGACCATTCTGGATTTACTAACTTCTCGGCTACCGATTCAACATACTCCCGGTCTTTCTCGGGGTCGTGGTACTTCTCCCACTCTTCCCGCCTTTTCTTGATGATCTTATAAGCGGATAGCACCCCATGAATAGGCGCGGATCCCATTAGAAAAAGTCCTCTAACTTCTTAACCATATTTACGTTAAGGCTGTCCTTGTCAAACATACCTAGATGTCGGGCTATTGAGTCCAAGGCGCCCTTCTTGTCATGCAGTTTAAACTCTAGGCCATACTTGCCATACTTAACTGATTCAATGGCTGCCGTCTGGTATTTGGTCAAGGTGCTGAAATCTTTAAGTATAATCTCGTCCCGCTTCTCATAGATCGGCTGGCCATCCTCGGTCTCACCTATTTTGATTAGCAGGGTCTTAATGTCCAGGTAGTTTGTAATGTCCGAAAAGCCTAGCTTTGCAAACTCTATCAATGTATTATCCGCCGTGATATCCGTCCGTTTTTCTCGATCTTTCATTTCAGCTTGGATAGCGATGCCAATCTTAGCATTACTTAGCAACCTCTTAGCGTTTACTGCTGCAACATCTTCACTCTTCACGTTATACCCAGCTCTAAGATAAGCTTGAGTGGCGTTCAAGTCCACTAAGTATTCTTTTACAAACATATTTTGCTTTGGGGTTAACTTATCTGCCATCAAGCTCACCTCCCTTAAAAAAGAGCATTAAAAAAGCCCCCGCAGGGGCTGTAGGGGGTTGTTTATATTCCGGGAATCACATCTTTCAGTAATTTGGCGGCTTTTATTACCTTACTGGTAGTGGAGTTTTCTGCTAAAAACATTACCCCGCGCAAGGTTATATTCATATGGTCCATCATTGCCATTAAGGGTGCTCTACCATTTCCTCCCTTTGGAAAACTTACATCTTTGATTAAGCCGGCATCTTGCATCATTTCAAGTATATAATCCCGTCTTTCCCTGCTTATTCCTAACACATCAGGCGTTAAGTCTTTAAAATCAGGTTTATCTTCGTCCAGTGATTTATCCAAAGCTTCGAGCACCCTGTAAATAATATCTTCCGTCTTCATTCTTCCCATTTCCCCTCTCGTTTTTCCTAATTCTACCACAAAATATGAGCGGGGTATGTTACTTACTAAATCTTAAATATATATAGTCTATTCTTAGTTAAGAGTCTATTCTTAGTTATGCGGGTCGAAATACGACTTTTGCCCCCGGTTGTATACTGACTTCTGCCCAAAGGTTGATATACAACTTCTGCCCCTATAATTATTCCTTAATTCGGTAGGCCGTAACGTGTTTTTCAGACTTCTTTCCGGTTGTCGGATCTCGCCAGTGCATCTGCCAGGATTGCACCACATTTTTGTCCTGCAGTTCCTTCTTGGCTTGCTTAAGAGTCGATAGCTTCATTCCTGCATCCTTGGCTAATTCTTCATTAGACCTCCAAAAGTAGTCTTCCTTTTGTGTGCCGGAAAATCTATGTTCTAACTCATTCAGGACTACATAAAGCCATTTGGCCTGATAGGATAGATTTTTAAACTTTTCGTCATCGTCCCTAAATAAGAGACGCGACAACTGTAGATAGTTGCCCTTTTTCCTTTTCATCTTTCCAGCCCCTTGCAGCTTCATTTTCAGCACTCGATCGGGGGAAGGCAAGGCTCCCCCAATCTCAGACGGTCCCGGCCAGAACCGTAGCTGTATGTCTTTCATAGACATAAAAAAAGAACCGGCATCAACCAGTTCCTTTGTTACATCTATATAATTACCACTTCCTGAATAATGGCCACAACCTCTTATCATATCGTCTGGTATACTGCGGCATGCTAGCCCACACTACACAATCATTCCAGAGTATCTTATATAACATGCTGCAACCCCCCTTAAATAGAAAAGGCCAGCTCCGAAGAACCAGCCTGGTTGGGCCATAAAAAAAGCACCGCCGAAGCGATGTTTTCCTTGGGACAATTTTCCTATTATGAATATTATAAACCGAGTAAATTTCACGGTCAATTACATTTTGTAAAAAGTCTTTGTAATTCCCATTGTTCCTCTATTACCTCATGTTTTTTATTTAAATAACAGCCCGTAAATCTTGGCTTTTTAACGACTTTGTCAAGTCCCTCCCTCTTAAGGTCCCTACATAATTTATTAAATTATCTCTGTATTGCACTATTGACATACTGACATATTGGGCTTAAAATTGTACATATCAGGGTGGCCACGAGCCCCACGGAAGGAGCGGATAGTATGGAAGAATTAAGACAAAAGTTGCAAACGCGAATGGATCGACATACATCAGTTATCGACGCAATTGTTGAAGAGGAAAACGAATATTTCAAAATTAACGGTGAACCTATGCCTCGCAAAACTCAATACAATGAGCGTATGGGTCGTATTTATGAGTTGTCTCAGTTAGCCGATATGTTAGGAATTGAATTAACACGCAGAGTATGATACCTAAGGCCAGCCGGGGCCAATACCGGCTCCAGAATATGGGGAGGAATATAGAATGCAGGCATTATATCAATATGACGAATTAGAACAATCCATAAATCCTAAAATTGGCAAACTAGCCGATCTATCTATGTATGACAGGATTATAGTATCCACAAGCGGCGGCAAAGATAGCGCCGCTTGTGTCCTCTATCTTTTGGGTTTGGGCATCCCGAAGGATAAAATAGTTCTCTGGCATCAATCGATTGATGGAGCTCCTGGGGATATAGCTTTCTCAGATTGGCCCGTCACTGAGCCCTACGTCAAAGCTTTTGGAGGAGCCCTGGGCATCGAAACAGAGTTCCAGTGGAGGGAACACGGCTTTTTAGGAGAGCTGCTGCGGGAGAATCAGAAGACTAACGGCGTACAATTTACCCACCTGGGAGAGGTTATCAGCCTTCCCACGTTAAACGGGAAATTCAGTACCAGGCGTAAATTCCCAGCTAAGGCAGTTGATCTTCGGACGCGTTGGTGTACTGCCTACCTGAAAATAGATGTTATGCGTAGGGCCCTCAACAATCATCCAGACTACCAGGAGGGAAAATTCCTAGTAATCACCGGTGAGCGCCGGGAAGAGTCAGCTAACAGAGCCCGGTACCTGAATGTAGAGAAACACCCCTGTAATAAGAATGGTCGTGAGGTAACATGGTGGCGCTCCGTTATCGAATGGACCGAGCGGGAAGTATGGGACATATTAGAGCGAAACCGAATCCTGCCGCATCCGGCTTACTGGCTGGGCTTTAGCCGTACATCATGTTTCGGTTGCATTTTTAGCACTGCCGACCAGTGGGCAACCATGCGGGAGATATCCCCGGAGCGCTTTAAACAACTGGCCAGGATGGAACAAGATCTGCAGCATACCATCGACAGAAAAATGAGTATCTCTCAGTTAGCAGACAAAGGGAGATCCAAGCTGCCAAAGGGCCTGGACGCTGATAAATGGGTGCGTATGGCCCTGCAGGGCGATATAAAACCAGAGGACATAATTGTTCAACGATGGGAACTGCCAGCAGGAGCCTTTACGGGGGCTGCAGGTGGCTCGATATAAAAGCAAAGGAGGAATCGAATTGTTAATACCATGCAAGAAAGACCTTATTGCAGGTACGGTGATTTTGGCTCTGGGGTATATATCCTGCGCTTTACTTCTGGCAGTATGTTAAAGAATGGACAGGTATAGTATACTTAGGAGGTATATATGTCAGTATGAGGGAAAAATATAATATGCATGAAAACTGGATATGTAAACATTGCGGGTATTACAAAGGCATGGAAGAGATTACATGCCACAACGGTAAACCCGGGCTTGCTACCAGATGCGGCGACCCGCAGTGGTCAAAGGAATTTGAACAAGGCAAAGACTATCTGCTGCACTATGCATCTAAAGGACGTCCCAACTGGTGTAAGATTAAGGTAGATTTTTAATAAGGGAGGGAGTAAGGCTGGCACGCAAAGACATTGACCCGGCAAATTTAGTTGGCAAAATGGTGATGTTCGAACCTGAGCAGCACAGATGGTTAGAAGATGAAGCTTTGGCCAATAAGCGAGCAGGCAATAAGGAGTTGGATAGCATCAGCAAAATAGTCCGCCAAGCAATTGATGAATATAAAGCAAAGACAGAGAAGCCGGGGTCATAAATCCCGGCTCCTTTGTGTAAGTCCCCTCTTTGGAAGGGATATTCGATTAATAGCGTCTAACGGCTGGGAGGATTCACCACCTTTCAAATAATTTTTATTTTTCCTGCCCATCCGCGGGCAAGATTTACATCGGCTTTAATTGTTTCCTTAATGCGTCTACCCCATATAACCTAACTGAAACTCTTTGTACCAACCTGGACCGGTTGCGCCAGACCTTGTTTTCTTCGAACTTTTCATTTCTATCCTTGGCGATTTCCTCTGCAATTTCCTTATCTGACATCTGGTCGAAATATTTCCTGCTTAAGGTTTTATAGTAAGGGTCATCTTTAACTATAGCGAGAGCCTTTTGAATAGTTTCTATCTCATATTCATCGGCTGCAATTTTGGCTATAAGGTCTTGTTTGAGGGTATCGACTATTTCTTCTTGCGATAACCTAAGGCCTCCCCGTTGGAATCGGCACATATCAGCACTTTTGCGGCTAGGACCATATTCCCCGAGATCCTTTAGCCGCTCTTTATCATCTTCTACCTTCTGATATAAAGTTGGTAATGCATATAACCTTTCCTCGGTTGCCTTGAATGGGTCAAATTTTGGTGTGTCATCCTTTGCTTCGGCCTTTCTCTTTATCTTCGCTATTTTAAGACCAGCTTCAATCCCCTCGTTAACTGCTACTTGTATGTAGGCTTTAACATCATTAGTTAGCACTATTGGTTTGAATTCGTTCTTACCCATCCCCTTGCCCTCCTGTTAGTATTTAACTCCCCCTACCAACTCTGTTTGAGCTTCCCCTCTTTATCTGTGACAAATTTCCTATGGCATCCAGGGCATTTATATTTGTCCTTGACCTTACGCAGAGTTTTCTTCCATGCTGGGCATTTAGGATTTGTCATCGACAGGCACCCCTCCTTCCAGATCAGCAAGGTGTTTGCAGGTTCTATAATGGTTGCAATGGCATCCACTGTGGCACCGGTTGTCACATTTGTGTCGGTCTGTTTTCGCCGCATCAACAACCGCCCTGTACTTCGCGCCGGGGTCAAGTTCCAAAAGGGCCTCCCTGGCTTTATTCGCCTTTTCCGTCCAGCGCATAGCATGTTCTAGCTCTGTCCCGCCCTGTCCCGGAATACTTGAAGTATACGCGATAACCTCTAATGCATCTCTATACGCCGCCACCTGCGCCGACAAGTTCTGTATGCTTGCCCGCTGTATGTCGTTGGCCTCGGTGAGTCGGGCGTTTTCATCTAACAAAGATTCGTTCATTCTGTCTAATACACCTATTGTTTGACCTAATGCATCAATTTTATCTTCGGCAGCAATCGCCCTCTCTATCGCTTCCGGCCAACCTTCACGGGCGGCGGCGATAAAATTCGCATCGTTTGACGGAGACGTTCCCCCTTTTGGTTCTGCATAAATGTTATTTCCTGTCGCATATATAGAGGTTGTTCCTATCAAACATTCAGATGAAAAACCATTAAAATTAGCGCCTGTTTTTTCCCTGTACCACGGCCCCGGTGTGGCCTTCTCGCATATCTCTTTATCAGCCTTTAAGTCTCTCATTTTATCCCTACCTTCCTAATCGGATTGTTGTATATGTCTATGATCTCGTATTCCCTGAGCCAGCGCCTAATCGTCGTGAACCCTGCACCATACCTTTTGGCCACGTTTGATATAGCCGGGCCTAATTCCTTGTACGCCTGCGTCAGCTCATCTTTCGGCGGAGGCTCCCTTTTGGGGCATCTTGCCCTTTTGCTCTTTTTGCCCTGCTTTTCGGGAGTTACAGGTTCGGAATTAAAGCATCCCCAGTTTTCAGGATACGGATTTTCGGTCCTGACCAACGTTTCCACTCCATTTATGACTTTATATACCTTGACCGTGTTGTCTATCGTGAAATCACCGGTTTCAGCATGTCCCGCGACTAATATATTTCTGCTTGGCAGCGCTACTGTGTGCATTAGGACACCTCCGCTTCCTTACGCTTCTGTGAACCACATATCTGGGTTCTGTTTTAGCAACGTCTTGATTTTATTTTTATAGTCCCTGGTGCGGTACCCCTTGGTATCAACTATTTCCACCCTGCCATCCGGATAAAAAACCTTGAAGTCCGCTATATATTTAATGGCTCTAACAGTCTTGCCGTTCCGCTTAAAGGCTTGTTGTAGAATAAATACTGGCTGTAGCTCAAACCGCTCAACCTCACCGGCTCTAACACGGAGCTTAAGCGTTGCATAATATTCTGCTTCATGCTGAGATGGAAAGGTAATTCCGTCCAATATGACCTTCTTGGCATTGTATTTATGCTTTTTCTTTGGCTTAGGACCGGTGTATTTGTCGCCAAACAATGCCCTGGCTTCTTCTTCTGTCAGGTTAATCATGCCCCTCCCCCTCTCGGCGTATAGCTCGCCCGCAGTTTACCTGGACTTATGTTATCCCAGACTCCCTTTTTCGTCCTGATGCTGTTCCCGCCTGTCAAATCTGGCTCAATCTCTTCTTCGGGCAGATGCACCGCAACCTGCTTGATCGGCACGCCCACGCGCTCAGATATTTTATTCAGTGGCATTATACGCGGGGTTGTTCTACGGTTTTTATGCGGCATCACGACACCCCCAATGCTTTAAGGGCGGAGCGACAGATTGCTAGAGGTGCGGTTTTATGGCAACCTGTTCTCACTATTACGCCATGCCAAAAACTTACTTCGCTAATGCCATCCAGTTTTCTAATAAGGCTAAAATTCCATCCTGCCTCATTCATTAACTCAACCAATTTCCATGCTTCTGCCATTTCGGAAGAATATCGCTTATAAAATTTCCAGTGTCCAACATGGTAGTCCTTAAACATGCTGTCAGGATAATTTTTTAATTGCCTTGCCAAATAATCCTCTGCCTCTCTTTCACTTTTCGCACTAAATATCGAAGCAGTTTCATCTGCGTTTAAAATTTGCCAACTTAAATCAGGAGATAATCTAAAAGTTTCTCCCACTAATTTGTCCATCTCTCTCCCGGCCTGCATCTCATCTATGCTCATGCCTGCACCCCCTTTTTTTGACCTTCTAATTCCGCCAATACTTCTGGAGGAACATAAAAATTATATTCGCTCTTTGGTTTTACCGGAGGCGAAGCCTTGTTTTTATCTTCCTCAAGGAACTTTTTATAATTAATCCACTTCTCGCCGCCATCCAGAAATTCTTTGAATCCTTTTTTACGCTGTAGAAATGTAATTAGGCCCCATGTATAGTCACAAAGGGTATATTTTTTATCATGGAGCATTTGCTCAAAATGAGACATGCTGGTTAAAACCTCATCCAACGAGGTCTCTTTGATAGCCTTTTTTAAGGCTTTTTCAATTTCAGGGCTCAATACCTTATGGACAATAATGTTTTGTACGTTCCAGTATTCAAAGGCTAGAATGACATTTGATTCTAATTGTGTTAATTTTGGAGGATCTGGTTTTTCTCCTTCCCCCGAGGGGGTTATAAGGGGGTTATTATTCTCTTCTTCTATATTCTCTTCTTGTATATGTGGTGGTTTTTTCCCGGGAGACCCCTGGAAATTTTCCTGGGTATCCTCTGGAATTTTTCCGGTGTTTTTCTGGAAATTATCCACTAGAAGGCTTTCGAGTCCGATAATATAATACTTTCCGGCAAGGCGTGATTTTGCATTATCTGTATATTTAATGAGATCAATTTCTATCAATTCTTTCCTTGCTTTATCAAGGGTTTTAACGTCCCTTATTCCCGTTTTAGCCATAAGCAAAGGGTTAGAGGGGGTTATATTGCGGGAATATACTTCGTTGGCTACATGAAGCAAGGCCATGTAAAGGCTCTGAGCAGTGAACGATAGCTGCCCGGGCATATCAAGTTTATAAAAAGCGTTAATCTCTTTGATTAGGTTCAAACCGGTTCCCCTCCAATCCCCTTAATAGCAGGGGGCGTTTAAGCCCCTCTGCCTTCATAAGTGGTTAACCAAGAACTACGACGTTCTCAGTATCCTTGAGGGAAGCTTCCAAGAATACTTTGATACGTTTCATGGCCTCAATTCTCCATGCGCCGCCATCTGCTTCAAAAAGACCAAAAGTAGGAAGTTTGTTTGATTCATGGGCTCTGAAAACAAATTCGCTTACTGGCTGCTCAATCTCAATAAAGGTTCGGTAAGGGGCAAGTTTCACCCGGGGAGGCATAATTATGTTTTCTACTCTGGCTATTCCGGCCTTAGCTGTTACCTGCTGTGATATACCATCATCGGAAAAATTCAATACCTGTTCGCTGCTAACATTACCTGCTACCCTTCTAACTTTGTCTAGGTCCTCCGTTTCCACGAATCGAGATTGAGCCATAATGATAAATTCCTCGTTATCAATGAATCGCCCAAAAGGGAACTGTTCCAGTAAAGCGGTGCACACAATCGGGGTGAACCGCTCGCTGAAATCACCCAGAATTTCGGTGTGCAGTTTCACTTCAGTGGGGCTTTTGATCTCAATGATTAGGGTATTTTTTGGCCGGAAATTATCTATGTTCTCCCGAACGTATCTTACTAATGAATCCAGGAAGTTAAATCCTATAGCAGCAGGACCAACCTCCTTAACCGGAGTAAGCGTTTCGACAGAGTAGTTTTTGCCGTTTACCACGACAACAGGATCGCTTTTTCTTCCCAATTCAATCAAATATTGCAGTGCTTCTTGTATCATTTATTTCGCGCTCCTTTCTCTTAAATCAGTTACTTTGCCGTTATCAAAATCCATAACCTGCTGATTGGGGTCTTTGCCATATATCTCAGAGGTAACAACTTTGCCGGAATTGTCCCGGTCAATAAGCAAGGTTGTACTGATTCCTCTTGGGGAAACCAGTCCGGTTTTCACATCAATATCAAGGGTGGTTATTGTCCGTTGCTCATTGGACTTAAGGTTTAGGGTCATGGTAATTTTACGGGCCTTCTTGGGGTCCGTGTTGGGGTCAGCGATGTTCGCCACCGCTTCCTGTAGGGCGTATTGCAGCTTTTCTTCTACTGCTCCGCCTGCCAAGGTTGATAAATCTAGCTTTTTATCCATAAATAATTCCTCCCCTTATTACTGGTCCTGTCACAACATTGTTTATTTCAACCGCCCGCGTTCGCGACCACGGGCAGAAGTTGCTATACCTCTGTAATAATTCCTGCCTTAACCCTGCTTGCCAGCTGTTCATCACTGGCCCTCTTGTAACACCAACTCTCCGGCTTGTCCTCCGCATATTTTACCTTGGGCTTACCTTTAATCATTATTTGGGTGCAGTGCGGGTCCCGAGTTCGGTAAGTCATGTTTGCTCCTATTTGACCGCGTATCTCTGGTTGCCAGAAGGCACAGGTACCACATTTATCAGCCATGACTCATCACTTTACCTTCCTCATACAGTTCCTGCCACGTTTGCATGAATCGTCCTACATCTTTTTTGCCCCTACACTTCTCTGCAGCAGTTAGCAGGCTAGAAAAGAACGCCCTTATAATCTTACATTGGTCAGGGTTAAGGGCTTGTTCCATAGGGACATTCCTTAATTCGCTAAAGTCATTATTAACGGGCAATTCTTTAGATCTTCTCCAACAGGTAACGGCGCTTTTAGACTTACCTACTTCCTCTGCTATCTCTTTATCTGTCTTACCTTGCAGGTATAGCTCCATGCGGTTGTCCTGAATCATGGGCTAACCCTCCCATTAGGCCACGGCCTTACATAATTCTGGAAAATTAGCTCTGACTAATGCCTCGGCAAATGGTGGCGGGACTGCATTTCCACACCGGGCTACCTGTGCTGAAACAGGATAGCTTTTACCTGTGTAATCCTGGTCAATAATGTAATCTTCCGGGAATCCGTTACCATTAAACAGCTCCCTTGGAACTAGCATCCTCATGCCAATATCTGTGATCTGGTAATTTAAGCCGCCGACAACTACTAAACCAAACCGGTCTTTACTTACCACCGTGGGTAATGGCTCATTAATTTTGCTTCCTATGCCTGTACCATAATAAGTGGTTAGAAATGCTCTAACCTCTGCAAAATGTCCAGGCGATGTTGTTACGGTATGGAGTGGTTCATTTGCACTTTGTCCAATGCCTGTTTTATAAAATTTAGAGATAAAAGCAGATACTAATGCATATCTATTTGAGGTATCCAGTGTCAGTAATGGCCTATCTAGTGTTTGGCCTCTGACTCCATCGCTCTCGTAACTGTGATATTGAGCGAGGAAAGGAGTAACTAAAAAATTATGATCTCTTGCCGTAATGGTTGGCAAAGGATTATTGATGCTTGAACCAGAGCCAGTGTATCCGCCTCCAAAAGCTTGCATTATAAACGGTTCAGGGTTCTCAATTACAAACTTCTGCACTCCCCGCGCAATTCGCCGCATTGTATTTTCAGCTAATGGCCTGACTGCCTTAATCCCATACTTAGCCTTAATCTCCTCTGTTGTATCGAAAATGCTTGGACAGGGTAATGACCAGTCTATAATCTCTGCAGCAGTTCTCCATGGAAGTAATCGACCAGATTTTACAGCTTCACTGTTTGGGTCCCCATGCGTAGGTTCTGGCCATACTATTTGCTGTCCATCACATCTAGCAACCATAAAGAACCTTTTGCGACTTGTTGGAGCTCCGTAATCACAAGCTCGAAGTTCCCGGAAGTCCACCTGATACCCCTGTCGCTTGAGTGCATTGACGAAAGAATTGAACGTCTTACCTTTTTTATCGGGGTCGGGGTATCCTTCTTTGGTGAGTGGGCCCCATGTCTTAAATTCCTCTACGTTCTCAAGCATGATGACTCGGGGTCTAACAGTTGCGGCCCACCGTAAGGCTATCCATGCGAGCCCCCTAATAGATTTTTCTACCGGTTTGCCGCCCTTGGCCTTGCTGAAATGCTTACAGTCAGGAGATAACCAACATAAAGCTACTGGTCTGTTACCTACTACTTTACGGGGATCTACGTCCCATACAGATTCACAGTAATGCTCTGTATCGGGATGATTGGCGCGGTGCATAGCTATAGCTGCGGGGTCATGATTAATTGCAATGTCTACTGATCTGCCTAAGGCAAGGGATATACCGGTGCTTGCCCCACCTCCGCCGGCAAAGTTATCTACAATTATTTCCCGGAAGATTTCAAGTTGCTTCAACCCATCACCCCCGGAAACTCGCGAGGCAATAATTCTCCCCAATAGTAATCAGCAGCATTGTCTTTAATAAATACCGGAACATTAGCAGCTTTTACTTGTTCTGCTGCCGAGTTAATCCATCCCGATTTAGGCTTAACTGCTCCGGGGCCGGTCTGCGCACCGATAACGATCCATTTCAGCAACGGAGTTTTATCCGATACTATTTTCCCAGAAGGAGATTGGAAGGACATTTCCGGTTCATTACAATCAGGATCATTTTCTACCGGGGATTCTGGTATTGCTCTATAGACATCACCCATGGGATACCCTAAAGAGAATATATTGGCCATGTGTTTGTCTGTTGTAAAATAAACCTTATCTGCTCTTTGGGGTCCATCCGGAGCAATTTCTTGGGCATATTGCAGTAGGGTCGGTTTACCGGTAATGCTTGGAGGAAGTAATTTTTCTCCGCGTTTTAATCCTGGTATTCCGCCATGATAATATTTCCTTATCCATGGGCCGAAATCCACCTTCCCAAGAGATGGTTCGTAACTAGCCCATAAGGTCTTACAGTCCACCTTCAGTAGTTCAGGTATCCGTTCGTTTGCCTTCTCCTGATCCTCAACACTTGTCCCACACAAGCAGTTAGAGGGGAAATTAAACCCTTGCATACCTTTAGGATTCTTGGTTAAAAAGATAAAAGTGTGTTGGGGGCATTGCTTAACAACATCTAATATTTTTCCTACTACCATGCCCATGTTATAGCTGGTAACTGTTCCGGGTTCTTTAGATACTTGCCAGAACCAATCTCCGAATAGATCAGATACGCTACCCACAAATATCTTGCTTGGCTTTTTAACCTTCAACGGTTCCTGTAATCTCTCAGGGTGAAATGTCGGGGTAAAATTGCCATCGCCAAACCGCTTATCTATTTTGCGGGCATAACAGTATTCACAACCATGGAAGCAACCCGTGACGGGATTCCATGTATAATCGCACCAATCAATTTTGCTCTTATTCATTGCTAATCGCCCACCTTCCCGAAATACTGTAGGGCCTTTTCGCTAGCCTCTTTGAGTCTCTTGAAATCCTCTGGGTCTCCCCCACCATCTGGGTGCATCTGCTTTGACAATGTCCGGTAGCGCTCCTTCACTTCCGCAGCCCCAGCTGGTATATCCGTAAAACCCATATATTTAAGAAAACTGGGTACCTCCACTGCCGGCGGCAAAAACTTCATCCCTGCTACCCATGTAGAGAGTTCATATATTCCCCGTTCAACCATCCTGGCTAAGTCTTCAAGCGCCAGGACTACCTGGGCAAAAGCATCAGAGCCATATACCAGGTCAACACCTCTGGATTTTGCTTTAGCAATCGAGTGCTCGAATCGGTATAGATCACCTTTATAGCGAAACTCTACCCAGCAGCCATGCCTGTCCCAGTTATAGTTGTACGAATCTACCCCTAACCGCTCCATGACTCGGGAAAGCTTACCCTCGTATTGGTCAGGAGATCCGTATTGCTTCTTGGCCATCTATGCCACCTTCACTCTCTCTAGGCAACCGGTTGAAAAACCGCCAGACACACCTTCGATCAACACAACTTCTTCACCATGCCCTAATTTCCATGGCTCCGATCGCACAGTAAACACCTTATCTTTATACTTATCCATCTTTGCTTCACAGCAATTTACCATCTTAACTTGATCACCAGGCTTTAGATTCTTAGCCATCAGTATTACCCCCTATTCCGTCTCTTGGATTCCTTTGCCATCTGGCGTTTCTGTTTTTTCTCCCTTGCCCGCTCTTTCCGCTGCCCCGCTGCCCACTTTGATAGTTTGCCGCCAGACGTCAGGCTGACCATGGCCTCTGGCTTACCAGCTAATTTAATCTGCGCGGCCCGGTTTAGTTCGTCTGGTACCGGGATATATTCGTCTAGTGCCTTTAACATGGCAGTAGTTTCTTCGTCATAGTGTGGTATCCTCACTTGACCTGCCTCAAAAAGTCTCCGCATAACCTGCATGCCTTCTCCCGACATTAAGTGTCCTGTATTAACGTCCATTCTTTATATCCCCCTTGATTTCTAGTCCCTGAACTGCATCTCCATCATACTTGTCCAACTTTTTCCCTTTCACAACTCCCTTGGGTGTCCAAATCTTTGTGTTGCCTATAACCCACGGGTCAATAGTCACCAGATGCGGAGTCTCATCCCAGTTCCATATTCGCTGATACCCCTTGGCCGGGATCGGGTTTATGAGTTCATGAACGTTGCTCATCATCCAAGCAAAGCGCCCCTCGGTGTAATCTCCGAATGCCAGCTCGTTCCCCATCGGGAGTCCCATAACTTTTTTCCCTATACTTCCCCGCACCTTTCCTCCGATGATTACCTTTTTGTATTCGTATAGTCCGTTATCTCCTATGTATAAACAATCTGTCAGGTTAGCTAGCCCTAAGATGCAGCCTGGGGAGAATTCTACCCCGGTTCCCTTTTCGCTTGTTATATGTCTAGACCTTAAGGCGGAAAATGCCGGTTCTTCAAATACAATGTACCGAGAGGCCTCTTTCTTTGCAGCATGTATAGCCAGTTCTCCCCGGTAGTCGGCATGCCAACTCCTGGTCTCAATCTTCTTCTGATTGAGCACTATCAAGCTGGCCCAGGGGTCCCATAATGTTATGGATTTCATCATGTTAATCCCCTCGCTTTCTTTACTGCGATATAGCTCAGCAGCACTACCAATCCGCATACCAGTTCTACGCTCACAAAATAGGCTAACGCGCTGGAAATAATAGTTGCTCCTGAGAATACCAGTGACCGCTCAACCCACCCTGGTACAGGTTCGCCTATGACATTGCCCCAACAACTTTTAATGCCTGCGATCATAACGTCACCACCCACGTTTCCAATAGGCAGCCTGCGCTTATAAACGCCACAAAGAAAGTTACGATTGATAGATAGATGCCTATTGTATAGAGAATTTTATTGCGTTCAGCCTCGAATTTATAGAGTGTCAATGATGTGATTTTATGATTGTTCATCCTTATAGGTTGAAGTCTTGCTACCGATGATTTCATTGGTTGTCCTCCCCTCACTTGCTATAATTTCTCGCTGATAGGTAGAAAATAGGTATAGAATAAGTCCGTGCTGCGTAGACTAGAATAGGGCAGAGTGCGTTGGTTGCCGCGATAAAGAAAAAATTAGTCAATCAAAACAAAGTCAACCGACTCAGAATAATATCCGTTAGATTCTCCATACCAACGAATAGTCACATAACCCTTAATAGTTGCCAGTTTATAAAACGTCCACGTAAAACTTTCGCTATAGTCGCTTTTTGGATTTTCGTTACTTGTTGATTCCTCCGCCAACAATATGGGCGCGCCCATTAAATCGCTTATATCCCCGATTATGTCCTCCAGACATACATCTTCACATCAATCTTGGATGTGACTCATTCGATATTTCGCACCATCATCACAGTGAAAAAATATTTCATCCGAACCTACGCCTCCTTCAAATCTCACTAAAACCTTTCCCACCAATTCATCGAAATTAACATATTTACTCACTCTATCCCTCTCCCTTCTTACTTCGGCCTAATATCCCTGAACGCGGCTATAACCTGTTTAAGCCGCTCGTCATGGACTATGATTGTTTCCGTTCGCTCTATGTCTGGCTCTAGCAGGTCGAGCAGCTTGGTCACCGATTCGGACTGTGTAGGCTCCGGCTTTGCTTCCAGAGCTTCCTTCAATGAATCCTTCATGATCTTAAGGGTTTCATCTCTCTGCTCCACCCAAGTATCCATGGTTTGGGTAAGATATTCGTTCTCAGCCCTTAACCGCTCGTTCTCCTGCTCTAAGGCTAAGACGCTATCGGCTAGGCTCATGAGGTTCACCTGCCTTGGCTTGGTACAGGGACTCACTTAACTCCGAGGTTTCTCTGGCCGCATAAAAGGGACATGATTTAGTGCAATGGATCATGTGGCATCTTTCTCGGCAAGTGGCCCTGATCGCGTTTTGCAGCCGCTCCAGCTCTTTGCGGATGGAGTCGCCGGGATGGGCCTTAGACATTAACTGTCTGATTGTTGCTGAATGCCATTCAGTCCATGCTCCATCATATTTTTTGGGATTACTAAAATAGTCCTGTATTGCGTTAAGTTTGCCGACCAAAGCCGCATTGTCGGCCTGCGCCTCGGCAAGCTGGGCTCGCACTTCTTCCCTGCATACAGGGCAGTCCCATAGTGCTATAGGCAATGTATTTTCATGACCTTTGTTGCATTTAGGACCTGGTTGCTCATATCTATCCAGGCGATGTAGTTCTGCCAGCAACATAGAGCCTTCTTCAAGAATCTGGCCGTGTTCGCGCAGATATTGGTGTATCTGGTAAGCCTTACAATCACGACAGTCTGCTAAACCAATTCTGAATGGTGCCGAACAATCTATTGACTTGCAAAATTCCCATGGTTTATAGGGCGCAAGGCCTTTGTGGTCAGTCATTTAGTGTCGCCTCCTTGCTAAATCCAGCTTCACTTAAAAATTGGCTGGGTTCCGTTGCTTCAACATGATTCCCCCAAACAACTCTTTCATTGGCCCTAGTTATAACGAGTTGATCCTTAGCTCTGGTTATTGCCACATAAAATAACCGCCGTTCCTCTTCCATGTCCTCTGCTCTCTTGGATGGGAATACGCCCTGGTTCATACCCGCAATGACTACCACAGGAAATTCCAGACCCTTTGCTGCATGGACAGTTAATAGCTTTACCGCATCCTTTTCCTCTTGAAGTAAGCGTTCTTGAATATCTTTGGTCCTGAGCCAGCGAAGAAAAGCATCATAACTGATAGGCCCATTCATTTCTTCCTGTACCCTTTTCCATCTAACTATCTGACGCCGGGCTTCCTTAACGTCTTCCCATCTATTTAATAGGCCCTTATCCAAGAGTTTGGCGTACATGCCCAGTAGCTCATCGCTTTTAACAAATACCGATTCCACATCGTGACCATCTTCATCAAGCACTTGTCTCATATCTCTAATCAGACGATCAAAGTCCTTAGCTCCGGGTTCATCAGAATTCTCAATCACATCTAACAAAGGGATTTCATTGTTTAATGCAGCAAGTTCCCATTTGTCCATTTGGTAAGACGTTGATCTTGGCTCTGGAAAGCTAAAAGCTTTCTTCACAGTTATGTTGTCGGAAGGATTCGAAGCTGCAGATATGAATTCAAGGATGCCCTTAACTATTGGCTTTTTAAATACATCGCCACCAGCGTTGACAATCTGGCAGGGTATCTGCCTCATATCAAAGGCGGCCTTTACCTTGTGCAATTTCGCATTAGTACGGGCCAGTATTGCGTAGTCTGACCATTTCCTGTCTGTATCTTGCTGATTTTCACAGATGTAATCTGCGACCAAATTTTCTTCGGCTTGCTCGTTATATGTCTCGTAGCAAATTATTGGGGCACCTGGTCTGTCAGATATTAGCTTCTTTTCGGTTTGATATAGGTTGTTTGATATAAGCTGGTTTGCGGCCTCAACAATATTCTTGGTTGAACGATAGTTTTGTTCTAGTTTCACTGTTTCAGGATCAGGAAACCCTGCTACCGGTCCGAAGTTGATTATGGTATGGACGTTGGCACCTCTCCATCCGTAGATGCTTTGGAAATCGTCACCTACAACAAAAAGGCTTTGAGGTTGTAATTTTATAAGAATGCCCGTTTGAGGGCTGTTGGTGTCCTGAAATTCATCTACAAAAACGTACTTGTATATATTGCTGTAATAATTACGGACACTCTCCATATCTAGGAGGTCATTAGTCCGATGTAAAAGCAAATCCAGATCAAGTGCATTATGCTGACGCAGACGGTAATAATATTCATGAGCTACCCTACCCAGATCGCCATCCGGCCAAACCTTATCCCAGACTTGCATATTAGTAAGAAGCATGCCTATTTTGACCTTCTTAGCGTTCAAATCATTAATAATAGCCTGCAGTAATGCCTGACGATCTTCTTCATCGTATATGGTGAAATTGGGTTCTATGCCTACCATGTGTCCCCATTCGCGTAAAACCTGTACGCAGAAGGAATGGAAGGTACCACAGAACAACTTATTTATTTCCTGAGTTCCTACCAGAGTGGTCAGCCTTTCCTTCATTTCCTTGGCAGCCAGGCGGGTGAAGGTGAGCGCCAGCATATTACTGGTGCCCACTCTCTGTTCCTGATGCAGGTATGCTATCCGGCCAGTTAATACCCGAGTCTTACCGCTGCCAGCTCCAGCCAGGCAACGTATAACAGGAGCATTTGAAGTAACCGCCTGCCGTTGCTCTTCATTCAAAGTATTAAGCAATTGCACTCTGTGGCACCCCCTCAGATTCCTGAGGCTGATTCAGACTCCACACCTTCCATCCTTCTAATTCTGGTGGGTCTATTACGCCAGCCAGGATGATGTTATCCAGTTTACCTGCCAGCTGGTCAAGCCCAGCGAGTGCATATTTGAAATTATTTCGATCTAAGTTCTCAATATTGTCTATGGCCAGGACCTTTAACGGTGGTTGGGATCTATCCATAAGGGTTACCATCATAGCGGACAGAAGCAGTATCTTCTCTCCGGTAGATAACACATCAAAATTAACATGACGACCATTTTCATTGATCCATCCAAACTGGAATACTTCCCTACCAGTATCGCTAAGGGTTTGAAAGTAGAAGTCATTGTATATATTCATCCGAATCAAGTTCTCCTGGATGGACCCCCTAATAGGTTCCAGTATCCCCTTGACCAGATCCCCCTGTAGGCCTTTAGGGCCAAGAGTTTCAACCAGATTCTTGCAATTATCCGCATAATAAGTAGCTTCCTTGGAATCAATCATTGAAGAACGCATATTGCTGAGAGTAGTCTTTGCCTTTTGCTGGTCGTCCAGTTTAGGCTTTAGAGAGTCAATCTGGCTCTGTAATCCGTCCCGGCGTTTTTCCAGAATATCTATCGGAGCAATAGGCTCAACTGGTTCAGCCTGAAGCTTGTCGTACTCTTCCTGGAGACTGTTGACTTTATCAGACAGCTTTGCCCGAGCGTTCTCTTCATCGACTTTCTTTTGCTTCAGTTCGGCTATGACCTTACGGGCTGCATCGTTAATCTTTTGCTGTTCAGTTCCGTTGGTGTTAAGTTCCTGTATCTGCTTGTTTATCTCTTTGGCCTTATCTCCACAAGCATTGAGACTCCGAGTAATATTGTCGTGCTCATTTTGGGTTGTAGTTTCTAGCTGTTGTAACCGCTCGATTTCTTTACTTGCCCATTGAACGAACGGAGCAAAATCCTTATTACACCCAATTAATGGGGATATTACACATATACCCTTTTGATTAACTATATGCTCGGTTTGAGAATTAAGGGTCTTGATTTGAGTACGGCATTCAACCAGAATTTCGTATTTTTTGCGTTCTTCTGCTTGAAGTCGAAGCGACTCTGTACTGTTTGCTTCAAGTTGCTTCTGCAATTCAGCAACCTGAGCAGTATTATCAATGACCTTTATCTTGGCCTCTTCTGTGCCAAGCTGCTGGTCAATGTGTGATAAATCAAGGGGCTTTGAAAGAGAATTATTCAACTCAGTCATGGACTTCTTAAGTTCATCTAACCGGGTCATACGTTTCTCAATAGCTTTAGCCTTCTCGGTGTCTCCAGCAATCTGCGCTTTAACATTGCTCAGCTGCAGCTGCAAATCATCTAATTCCTTTTTATTGGTATCGATATTCCGATCAGTTTGCTGTATCTCATTCTTTAGATCAGACAGTTTCTTAACAGCGCCCTGAGCATTCTTCTTTTCCTCGTTCCAATGCGTTTGCTTAGCTTTGGCCCATTCCAACATTGAAAGTATCCCGGCTTGAACATCATAACTGGCAGGATATTGTTCCATGGCTCCGGAAATTAATGTAACCATAACTTTGTACTTATCGGGGTCATTTGCCTCTAAGTCGGGAAGAAGTAAATGATCCACCAGATATTCATAAACACGTTCACGGTTCCATGAATCTGCAGATATGGGCGAAAGGTTATAAATAAAATCTCGTCTCTTTGAATCTGAAAGATCAAGGAATTGTTGAAAGTCCAGCATCGATGGAAAGTCGCCGCACTCTAATTTAATCCGGGCTTCTTTCTGAGCAAGAGTTTTCTCCCCTCTGCTAGGGGAAATCCTTATGTCTTGACTAACAGATATTTCCGTTGACCCATCTTTCTTTTGCTTTGCTTTTCGCTGGAATATTCTTGATAGATTGAAGTCATTTAAAACTAGGCCGACTTCCATTTCGTTCTCGGTAGCCAGCTTATAAGTTTCGGCTGGAGTCTTCCCCTCGCCAGGGCAATATCCCAACATGGATATGCCAAGGGTCTGTAAACGAGTGGTTTTTCCTGCTCCGTTATGCCCAATGAAGATATCTTTACCAGTGAGAGGCTGCACCGTATTCTGACCTTTAATTCCGTGCATGATAATTTCATTTATCTGCATTAAAATCTAGCCCCCCCTTCACCCGATGAAGCGTCTGAATTCTCACCCGGCCCTTGTTCTTCATCATCTGAGCTGGCGATTATATCATCACCGGTAATTGTACTGTCAACATCAATTACCTCTACCTTTTGACCGTTCTCCATTTCCAAATCTTCTCCGGCGCTCTCGGCTTTTTCGGCCAGATCCAGAAGTTCTTGTTCATTGAAGTCATGGCAGAAGCCAATTACGGTTACCTTAGCTATAGACTTGCCCTTTGGCCCCTGAGCCGGGACATTTACAGTTGATAAGGCAGGATGTTTTTTCATTACATTGCGTTCGCATATAGTTTGAGCTTTTCGTTCTGCGAAGAGCTTGTTCTGGATGAACGTGTCTAAAGCTTTAAGGATTTCCTTGTGGGTGTAATCAACCCAAATGCCCAGGTCTCCCTGAATGGGATGGAAAGTTCCTTTTTTAAGATCATCGTCGGTAAGCAATGCGCCCATGGTTACTTTTCCAGCATCCTTGTTATACTGAACTTTTTTGGCTAGGTCCTGAAGAAAATAGGTTGTGATATCGTATAGAAGGGTTGAACTGGTGATAACTAGATTGCCTATCGGGCTAAATCCTACGGCCATTTTTTTAACCCAGACTTTTTCGATAGTCTTGCTCGCTGGATCTATAATGGGATAAGGATTTACAACTATATCACCACTGGGAAGGGTTAAAGTTTTGGGCGTGATAATCGACAGACTGGCTATCTTGTTCATTTCGTTATAGCCATTAGCCGTGATCATGACTTTGCCAGGGGTTATTTCCGCCAGTTGGCCTAGTTCTTCGCGAAGAAGGATACTCCCCTTGACTGATTTTATAATTCCAGAGGCAGTCCTCTTAATAAAGACCGCTCCGTCCCCCAAGTTAGCAAATTCAGCAAGACTGTTTTTCTCTTTATTCTCCTGTGGTGCTGCCATATTCATATTAAATAATCCTCCTTATTCGTTATATTCCGGTTCACATCTAGGATCATCATCATTAAACTGATCGTCACGCTTGATGGTCCATTCCTGTAATATCATGGGGTTATCTACTGTCATCAGGTACCCCCTCGCTTTCTTTGAGTCGGGCGGGCCGGGATTCGCACCCGGCATAGTAGGATGGATTTGAACCATCGCTCGGGGGGCTCCCTGCTCTACCTGGCTGAGCTACTCCCTCGAAAAGAATTACTCGCAAGCTATGCACACTCACTTTTGAAACTTTCCTAGCGTCTACCTATTCCGCCACCGCCCGAATGTTATTTACGCCGATTTCTTTACCTTGTTGCTTAAAGCCACTATACAAGCCGGGCAGATCTGCTTCCCCGCAAAGTCCGTTAAATTTTCGAATCCATCACAAAAGATGCAGCCGGGCTGATACTTTTGTAATACTATTTGACCATTGCCGGTGAATATCTCAAGCGGAGTCCCTTCATCAATACTCATGGTGTTTCTCAATTCCTTAGGGATAACGATACGTCCCAATTCATCTGCTTTTCTTACAATGCCGGTAGCTCTCATGCTATCGCCTCACTTTCTTTTGTTATGGCCCCCGGTCATCCAACACTAACCGGGGCCGGATATTGATTTATTAAAATTTGTGATATAATGAAATTGCAATTTTTATAAGGCTCTGCTTCCAGCAGGGCTTTTCTTTTTTAAATCTCAGCTCTGTTCTAACTGCCTGCCAGTAGGTATCTATTGTTGATTCGCTTATTAGCCCTTCCTGAGCTAAACTTGCTACCGTGTCCACTGGCATTATTCCTAACTTTGTTTTTCCTCTGTACTCTCTCCTAAACTGGCTCCAACTCTTACATATTGCTTCTGCCGTTTCTTGTAGCGTGATCCCTTTTTCTTTGAGGTCTTTCTTTAAGGAGAGTGTAAAGGGGTCGTTTTTGGGCACTGTTTTCATCCCTCCTCCCTGCCTATAATGAAAATGTAAGACAACCTATCCCCTCCCCTCGCTCTTTGATAATTCATCCCCCTGCTGCCTGGTTCTGGTTCTCCCCGCTGGGGCCGGGTGGCTAACCCCCTCCCCCTTAATATCAAAGTCCTATAGCCTGCGGGGGCTTCTGTTCCTTATCTCTATTGGGGCCGGATAATATACCTCCGCTAAAGTAGTGTAAAAAGGCATCTCGGTTAATTCGTGGAGAGTTGCCGCACCAAACTACTGTAAGCAGCTTCTTCTTATCCCACTGGCGAAATAGTTCCATTGCGGTAGCTTCGCAGCAGTCCATTAAATCAACAATGTGGCACGTCTTAAGAACGACAGGTAAACTTGAATAATCAGTGAATACAGGCCTTTGCTTCTTAGGGTACCGTGGCATATTCAGTCTCCTTTCCATAATTCTTTTTGGGTTACTCCTAATGCTTTGGCTATGATTTCTAAATCCTGTTCTTTGGGAATGACCTTGTTGTTCTCCAGATCATTTAAAGTGCTTTTGGGAATGCCGGTTAAATCTGATAGTTTGCGAATAGAATAATTTTTATATTGTCTAAGTTGCTTTATCCTGAGCAGTGTCGTCATCCCCCGTTCTGACCCTGCCCAAAACCTTACTTAAATCTCCTCTGTTTCCATAAATAAATTAATGACTCAAAACTGTCTTTTTGGTTATGCTGTTTGCATAGAGGTCGGCGGCAAAATTCTGTCTAACTCTTCAACGGCCAACTTAAAAGAGTCGGCCGGTAATTCCCTGCTCGCCGTAATTTCGGGAACCAATAAAGAAAGAGTTTTTCTTACTCCGATATAGGCTTGGTATTTTTCGGGTCTCATGTTAACTGGATAGCCATAATCAACTAAACGCTCTTGGATTTTATCTGCCAGCAACTTGGACGGGACAGTTATCACTTTGGGGTCATGGGCCAATGAATTGCCACAATGGGGACAAAAATTCATGGTTATAGCCTCCTAAAATATAATTAATTTCCGTCTGTGCCTGTGGGTTTAAGAAATTCTTTAACAACGGATTCCGTTAGTTGGTTGTCAAAAAAAACGGCTATTTCAACTCCGAGTATATTGGCTATTATTTTGAGTCTTTCTACGTCTAACCGGGAACCGCCAGAGGTAATATGCCTATAGCCTTGAAGGCTTAAATTTAAATGTTTTGCCAAATAGGTTTTTGTAACCCCCTTGGCAATTCTTATTTTTTCAACATTTTCATATACCATTTGTAACACCTCCTTGTAACGGATTCCGTTATATATATATTACTAACGATTTTCGTTAC